>ERZ506425.10-NODE-10-length-248814-cov-8.27465_pt1 | contig 248814 bp, 201 predicted proteins | sample MGYA00513667_ERZ506425 | MGnify/ENA metagenome assembly ERZ506425
CTCTTCCGATCTGAGGCGGGCGACGAGCTCTGCGAGCAGAAGATCGTCCCGGCAAACAAGGCCGAGCGCGCCGCGTTCATGGCGCTTGGCGTCGACGAGCAGCGAGAGATGCTGCGCCTCGTCAACAAGTACGTCGCGGCCCTCGAGGTCGAGCTCGAGCTGTTGGAGGGGGAGCAGGATGACAAGTAGCGAGGAGACCGTTGAGCGTGATTATTCCAAGCGCGCGTCGTTTAAGCTGCTCGTGCGCCTGATCGCGCCGTACAAGGGGCTCGCCGTGGCGGCGCTAGTCTTTCTGCTGTGCGACATCACGGGCATGCTCTTCGTGCCGACCGAGCTCGCGGCGCTCCTCAACTCGGTGACCACGGGCGCCGGCTCAGACGCCATCTGGCGCCACGGCGCTCTCATGCTCGCGGCGTCGCTCGTGGGTTCGCTCGGCTGCATCGTGAGCTACTGGTTCGCGGCGCGACTCGCCGCGAACGTAGGTCGCGACCTGCGCACCATTGTGTACGACCACTCGCTTAAGCTCTCCGCTGCCGACTTCAACCGCTTCGGGGCGGGCTCCATGGTCACGCGCGCCCTCTCGGACGCCAACGTCGTGCAGCAGACCCTGCTCATGTGCTTCACCATGATGGGCCCCGTTCCCGTGACGAGCGTCGTCGCCGTCATGCTGGCCTTCGGGATTGACCCCGCCATGGGATGGCTGCTCCTCATCGTCGTGGCCATATGCCTGTCCATCAGCCTTGCTGCCGTCGCCAAGTCGGCGCCGATCTTCCTTGTGATGCAGGGCTTCATCGACCGCATGAACGTCCGCCTGCGCGAGGTCATCACGGGCATCCGCCCGATCCGCGCGTTCGGCAAGGACGCCGACGAGCGCGCCCGCCTCGACGAGACGTTCGACGCCTACGCGAGCCGCGCCATCCGCGTGAACCTCGTCTTTGCCGTCACCGACTCGATGACGTTCTTCTTGATGAACGCGGTCGAGTCCCTAATCTTCTGGTTCGGCATGGACCGCGTGGGCGCCCATGCCATGCAGGTCGGCTCCATCAGCGCCGTGATCGAGTACGCCATGCTCATCATGTGGTTCATGATGATGGCGCAGTTCGCGTTGCTGCAGGTTCCGCGCGCGCTCGCCTGCCTCACCCGCGCGGGCGAGGTCCTCGACATGGAGCCGAGCATCCAGGATAAGGGCACGGGCGAGGTCCGCGCGGACCCGAAGCTCCCCGTGGCCCGCTTCGACCACGTGAGCTTCAGGTTCGACGACGCGGACGAGGACACTCTCCACGACCTCGACTTCGCTCTGCACCGTGGCCAGACCACGGCCATCATCGGAAACACCGGCTCCGGAAAGTCGACCGTCGCCAAGCTGCTTTTGCGCCTGCTCGACGCGACCGACGGCGTGCTCGAGTTCGAGGGCGTCGAGGCCCGCGACCTGCCGCAGGCTGAGCTCCGCTCGCGCATCAGCTACGTGCCGCAGAAGGCCTGGCTCTTCTCGGGGACCATCGCCGACAACCTCCGCCACGGCGACGAGCGCGCCGACGAAGAGCGGCTCTGGCACGCCGTCGACGTCGCCCAGGGCGCATTCGTCCATGAGCTCGAGGACGGCCTTTCCGCGCGCGTGGCGCAGGGCGGCACGAACTTCTCGGGCGGCCAGCGCCAGCGCCTGTGCATCGCCCGCGCGCTCACCCGCCGCGCGGACCTCTACGTCTTCGACGACTCGTTCAGCGCGCTCGACTACAAGACCGACGCCGCGCTGCGCCACGCGCTCAAGGGCGAGCTCGCCGACGCCGCCGTGCTCATCATCGCCCAGCGCGTGAGCACGATCCGCGACGCCGACCAGATCGTCGTCCTCGGCGACGGTCGCGTCGTCGGCCTAGGCACGCACGAAGAGCTCCTCGCCACGTGCCCGGCATACCGTTCCATCTATGACTCGCAGGTCAAGGGAGGCGAGTAGCCATGTCCGAAGACATCAAGAAGGGCGCCGCCCAAGCTGACGACGAGGACGTCGCCCGCGACCCCGCCGGGACCGCGCGCCGCCTGTGGCACGCCGCCGGCCGCGAGCGCTGGCGCCTCGCCGCGGCTACCGTCTCGGCCGTGTTCTACGTGGTCTTCTCGCTCGCCGCGCCCGCATACAGCGCGGGCCTCGTCGATCTGCTCTGGGGCAACATCCAGGCCGCCGAGGCGGCGGGGGAGACCTATGTCGTCACGCTCTCCAACGGCGGCATGCAGATCCTCGCGTTCCTCGGGCTGTGGACCCTCGCGTGGATCTTCTACAGCATCCAGACGCTCGTCATGGCGAGCTTCGCCGAGCGGCTCAACCTCAACCTGCGTCGGCAGATCTCCTCGAAGATCGCGAGGCTGCCGCTTGCGTACTTCGACGCGCACCAGCCTGGAGACACGCTGTCGCGCGCGACGAACGACCTCGACAAGGTCTCCGAGGTGCTGCAGCGCGGCCTTCTGCAGATCATCATCAGCGCGCTCACGTACGTGGGCGCGGTCGGCATCATGATCACGTACAACGTGCTGCTCGCGGGCGTTTTCCTTGCCTTCTCGCTGGCCGCGCTCGTGCTCACGCGCCTGGCGGCCGCCTGCACGCTCAACGCCTACGCCAAGCGCCAGGCCGCGCTCGGGCGCCTCACCGGCAAGGTCGAGGAGGCCTACTCCGGCCGCCTCGTGATCAAGGCCTTCGGGCGCGACGGCGCGAGCTCTGCCGAGATACGCGCCGCCGCCGACGAGCTCGCCGACGCAGGGGCGCTTGCCGACTTCCTCTCGCAGGCCGTCGGCCCCGCCATCCGCCTGCTCGGGCGCTTCGCCATGGTGGTCTGCGGGCTTCTTGCCGGCGGCATGCTCATCGCCGGGCAGATCACGGTCGGCGTGTTCCAGTCGTTCTTCCAGTTCGTGACGACGGCCAACGAGCCCCTCACGCAGCTCTCGATGACCGTGAACATGCTTCAGGGCGCGCTCGCCGCCGCCGAGCGCGTGTTCGACCTGCTCGGGGCCGACGAGGTCGTGCCCGATCCCGTTAAGCCCGCCGAGCTGCCGCGCCCCTGCGCCGGCCGCGTGGCCTTCGAGCACGTGCGCTTCGGCTACACGCCCGATAAGCCTCTCATGCACGACGTCAACCTCGTGGCCGAGCCGGGCGAGAAGGTCGCCGTCGTGGGCGCCACCGGCGCCGGAAAGACGACCCTCATCAACCTGCTCATGCGCTTCTATGAGATCGACGGCGGCCGCATCACGCTCGACGGGGTGGACACGCGCGAGCTCACCCGCGCCGATTTGCGCAGCCGCTTCGGCATGGTCTTGCAGGACGCCTGGCTGTTCGAGGGCACGATCGCCCAGAACATCGCCTACGGAAAGCCCGACGCGACACGCGAGGAGATCGAGGCCGCCGCCCGCGCGGCGCACGTGGACTTCTTTGTGAGGACGCTGCCCGACGGGTACGACACCGTGCTCACGTCCGACGCCGAGAACGTGAGCCAGGGCCAGCGGCAGCTGCTCACCATCGCGCGCGCCATGCTCTGCGACCCCGCGATCCTGATCCTCGACGAGGCGACCTCATCGGTCGATACCCGTACTGAGCAGGCCATCGTTCGCGCGATGGAGGCCATCATGGAGAACCGCACGAGCTTCGTGATCGCGCACCGCCTCTCGACCATCGTCGACGCCGACCTGATCCTCGTCATGGACCACGGAGACATCATCGAGCAGGGCACGCACGAGGAGCTTCTTGGCGCTGGCGGCGCGTACGCGAGCCTCTACCGCTCGCAGTTCGCGTAGGGCGCCGGCGCCGGCGGCGTGCTCGCTGCTAAGAAATGCCGACGTCTGGGCGCTTGGGCCCGGTCGCCGCTAAGAAACGCGGACGTCTGGGCGCGCGCTTGCCCAGACGTCGCTCTTTTTTAATGCGAGGCCCGCCCCGGTGCCCAGACGTCGCCGTTTCTTAGCGCCGCGGTTGCCGGGCGGCCCAGAGGTCGCGTTTTCTTAGCGAGGAAGTTGCGCCGCCGGCCGCACTTCTTTCCCGCGTAGAAAGCGCCTGCCGCGCAAGGCGCCCAAGAGGCATCGGATGCCAACGCGCAGGCGAATACCGTCGACCGCTCCGACCATGCGGTCAAGATCTCGGTCAAGGCCGAGGGCTGGGACACCGACGTCGGCGCCTCCAGGCTCCCCGTCCATGTGGAGGGCACCGATGTCGACGTGAACGCCGTGAGCACGACCGCCTTCGTCGATTCCTGCGGTATTGGCATTAGCCTCAAGCAGGGCAAATACGAGCTCTCCGTGCTCGCGTCGCCCCTCGGCGCAAAGGGCGAGGTCTGGTCGCCCAAAAGCTCGAAGGCGACCATCACGTTGGGAGATGCCTTGCGCGAAGGCGAGGACGTGGACGTGAGCGAGACCGTCGTCATCAACCTTGGCAGCCCGCTTTCCGCCGCCCAGGCGCTCGTCCGCGCGGCCACGGCTTCCCTCGACGACGCGAAGCGCCAAAAGCGAGACTCCGAGCTCACATGCGGCTCCTACACGGCGGACAACGCCTACTCCTGTGACGACTTCAGCTTCAGCGTGCCCGACGAGTGGGGCATCGATTGGAGCGTCGTCTACGACCTCCCCGAGGACAAGGGACATCCCGGCGAGCATTTCCGCCGCTACCGCATCTATAAGGGCGAGCAGCCCATGTTCTCCATCCTATGCGACGCCATCGACTACGGCGGGTACACCAAGGCGATCAAGCAGGACGCGCTCTCCAACGGCGACACGTTCTGCCTTTTGAGCGCCGGCGAGAAGGACGACGACACCTCCCTCGATGGCTGCTCGACGATTCTCTCGACGCTCGCGCTCCGGTAGGCGTTGCCCGCCGCGCAAAGAACCTCTCAGTCCCAGCTGCCGCGGCGCTTACGGCGTTAAGAAACCGCAGGTCTCAGCCCTATTTCATGGCTGGGACCTGCGGTTTCTTAGCGTCTTAAGGCTGGAGCCCAGCGTTTCTTGGCAAGAAGGGCCTTCGAGGAGCTGGAGCCCGCTGTTTCTGAGCGGCCTGGGCGCCGCGATGTGTCGGTATGTTGCGCAACAAGTCCGGGGAACCCGGTGCTAGATTCATAAAAAAGAAGGACGAGCGATTGGAAATACCATGATTTGCCCTCATTGCGGCACCGAGGTGGACGACGGCGCTGTTTTCTGCACTGAGTGCGGCTCACGGCTGGTCAAGGACGCTGTGCCCGCCGAAACCTCGGATGCCCCGAGCTCGGACAAGGGGCGAAACCGCCGCTCCAAGGCGGTGATCGCGGCTGGGCTCGTCGCGGTCCTCGCCTTGGGCGGCACTGCGGGATACTACTTCGGCGTCTATGCGCCCGGGCAGCGCCGGGCTGCCGCCCAGAAGCTCTCCTACGAGCGCGCCCATGGCCTCGTCTACGTTGCCATCGGCGCGTCCGGTGACGGTTGGGACACCGCGTCAGGAGCCTCCCGGCTCCCGGTTCGCGTGACGGGGGCCAACGCTGACGGGGATGTCGACGAGGTTCAGTACGTCTCGAGCGACGGGGCAGGGCTTGTTCTTTTGCCGGGCACCTATGACCTTGTGGTCGCCGCGTCGCCAATTGCCGTGGACGGCAGCATTTACACAGTCCCAGGCACTTCTTTCTCGATCGCCTTGGACAGCGGGGCCGACGTCGACCCCGAATCTCCGGACGTGCCCGCGAGCCCCGACGAGGTCGGCGAGGTGCCTCCGGTGGACTTCGACGCCTCCTCTGACGTGCAGATCGACCTTTCTCGCGCCGACATGGCCGAGGTGGGTGACGACGAGGTCGATGCCGCGCTGGACTACCTCGAGCATGACGACGCGCTTGACAAGGCCTCTGCCGATCAGCTCAAGGACGCCCTCGCCGCCGCCCGCGACCAGGCTTTGGACCAGAAGCGGGAGGACGAGGAGGCCGCCGCCAAACAGAAGGCCGTCGACGACCTCGTGGCACGCGCCACCTCCGTCAACTACGACGACGGCGCGAAGGCCGACGGGTCCGACTCCACGCGCTTCAAGTTCGAGCGCGTCCAGACGAGTGACGGGGCGGGCCCTCTGCTCGCGCATCGCTCGAGCGGTTTCTACACCGTCCTGGTCTACTCCAGCGACGACGCCTCCACGGCCGAGGCCGTCGCTATATACCTCTTTAAGCTCGGCTTGGACGGCAAGCTGATCCACAGGTCCGACTGGCCGTCTTTGGGGGCCGAAGGGGAGAACGTTGCCATAGCGGGCATCTACGACAGCCAGGCCCAGGCCCAGGCTCAGCAACAGAAACTCGAGGCGCAGGGAATCACGTGCGGCACGGTGGCGTCAACCGGCCCGCACAGCTGATCTGCCTTGGGCCTGGGAGCGATCCGGCGCGACGTCTGCACTACAGGCAAAACCCGGGGATGACGTAGGTGGGCTCGTCGGGCGCCTCGCCGGGGACGGCGCCGCAGAAGGCGTCGCCGTTTCGCATGACGCGGTTGAACGCGGTCGAGGCCGCACCCACCGATCCGTCGGCCGAGGGTGTGCGCTCCCACCAAAAGACGCTCTTGCCGTCGACCTCCCGCATGAGCGCGTCGTTCTCGGTGAGCCCCGAGACCCCGAGCTCGCGGAACAGCTGGTACTGCGTGCCCTCGTCGCTGTACAGATGGCTGAGGTACTCGTACCCCTCGGCAAACGTCTCCGGCCCCTGGCAGCCGCACAGCTCGCTCATCGAGGGGAGCCAGAACGCGTCAGCGGTCCGGGTGAGCTCTGCCTCGTCGCCGGCGTCCACGGCGCCTATGTTGTTCGACACCTTGGCCACTTCGCGCACGCGCGCGACGAGCTCCGCGGGAAGAAGCGCCGGCATCTCGTTTTCCATCCATTCACGCAGGGAGCTCTGCTCCCAGCCGCCTGTCTGCGCCGTGTCGTTCATGGGGCGGGCATCTCCCACGGGCGTGCGCATGAGGAAGCTGATGCCCGCGACGCCCTGGCCGTCTGCGCGCTCGTCGGCCCTGAAGCCCACGATCTGCGCCTCGGCGGCTGAGCCGTCCGTGAGCGAGAAGCGCTTGACCCGCTCGTCTGTGAGCTTGCCGTCGGCGTTTACGAGGCCGGCCTCGCGCGCGATGACTATGCCCTCCTCGTCGGAGCCGGCCGCGGCGATGCGGCCGGCCAGCGCGGCGAGCTCCTCCCAGCTGTAGTCGTCGAGCGTGCGGGGGCGCAGTAGGCCGAACCCGCGCGTGGCGACGGCCGCCGCGGCGACGCCGAGCGCCCCTATGCCAAGAAAGACCGCCGCGCGGCGGGAAAGAAGCGCCTTGCCCTTCTTTGCGCCCGCGGAAGCCTCGGTTGCGGCCCCGTCCTCGGGAAGCTTCGCGGCGGGGGTGGTGTCCACGCGCCTCGGTGCGCCGGCACCCGCGGAGCCCGTCATGTCCAGGTGGGTTCCGGCGACGGGCTCGGCGGTCCTGCCGCCCGTGCACTCGGCCACGGGCAGGTAGCTTTTGTTCGCGCGCCAGGCGCGTAGACGTCCGAGCAGTTCGCGCACGCCGATGCGCTCCGCGGGATCGGGGCGGATTCCGGCGAGGATGGCCTCCACGAGCCCCTCGTCCTTCTTGCTGCGGGCAGAAAGCGCGGCGGGGGCGCCGGCCATCTTTATCCTGTAGGGGGACTCCAGCGGCCTGGACGCCACGTCGTAGGGCGTCCGGCCCGCGTAGAGCTCGTAGAGTACGCTGCACAGCGCGTAGACGTCGACCGAGGGGGAGAGACGCAGCCTCTCGATGCCCTCGATGTCGTTGGTGAGCATCTCGGGCGCGGCGTACTCGGGGGTGCCGTGACGCCAGATGTTGCTGCGCATGGTGAAGGTCGTGGGGGTCTGCCTCACGATGCAGGAGCTCTCGAGGTCGACGATTCGCACGTCATAGGAGCCGTCCGCGACTTGCTCCGCGACGCTTCGCGACGAGGCGTCGAGCAGGATGTTCCTCGGCGAGATGTCTCGGTGGACAAACGTCGAGTCGAGGCAGGTCGTCTGGACGAGCGCGCTCGCGGCGGCCTCGCCGATCGCGGCGACGGCATCGGCCTCGACGCCGGCGGGCTCAGGGCCGAGGGAAGTCGCGTGCGGCAGGAGCGGGCGCGCCTCCAGGAGGTTCGGCCCCTCGATCCACTCCATGACCATGACGGGTGCGCGCCCCGAGAAGCCGTAGCCGTACACCTTGGGGAAGCCCTTCAGGTTGCTCACGGCAAACAGGTTGCGGTACTCCTCGAAAAACGCCGAGGCGAGCGCCCGGAGCGTCTCGTCCGGCATGCCCTCGGGCACTCCGGCGGCTGGCCCCACGAGCGGGAACAGGCTCTTTACGGCGAACGTCTCCCCCTCGGTGTTGTACGCCCTGCGGACGCGGGCCCTCGCGGGGTCGCCGCTTGCGGAGGCGTCGACGAGCAGCGTCATGAAGCGGCGCTTTGCCCGCGCCTCCTCGCCGGGCCCTACCGCCGCCGCGGTGTCGAACGAGTCGAGCTCGATGAGCCGGGTATTCTGGTCGTCCACCATGAGGTGCCTTTCCGTCTTTGTGCTGAGGTGCCGAAAATGGTTCTCGGGAAAATCGTAGGCGCGGATGGCTCCGATGTGTTGGCCAACTCTTTTGCTCGGCAAGAAAAGCCCGATGTCAGTCGGCGAGCGCCATCACGAGGAACCTCGTGGACGCGCCGAGGCAGAGCATGTCGCTGTTCGAGATCTGCACGGCAGGCCAGTCCTCGTCCGCGGGGCGCTCCGATTTCGGCGGCTCGATCGTGATCTTCTCGCGCGTCTCGCCGCTCACGAGGTAGGAGCCGTTCGTGGATCCGAGGCCGCGCGCCAGCCATGCCCCGCTCTCGCGCCATACGCGCAGGTGCCTGCGAGAGACCGAGGGATCGACGTCGGCGATGTCGTCCGCGCCGTTTGCGAGCGAGCCGATGACCGTGCCCTCGGGAGCGGTGGAGACGACGTGCAACGGGGGCTTCGCGGCGCCGTCTATGATGCGAAGAAGCCCGACGCGCCTGGGCCCTTGCGGTTCTTGGCGGGTGCACCTGGCATTGGCGGCGCTCGCCGACTGGGTGCTCAGCGCGGTCGAGAGCTTGCCCTCGATGAACCGCTCGGTGCTGAGCGCCGCGACGGCGGGGTCCCCGAGGCACCCGCAGGCTATAAAGAGGTGCAGGAAGAGAACCCCGCGGTCGGACTCGGCGGCAAGGCGTGCCGCCTTGATGCGCCTCACGGTGTTCGTGTAGATGTTCTCGTCGAGCCCGCATGCGGCGAGCGCGGAGCACATCCTTTGGACAGCGGACGCCCGCGTAGTGCGCGCTTGCGCGCTCGCGGGCGTCCGCGTCCCCGAGGCTCTTCAGGATGCGCGCGTAGAGCGTCTGGGAACTTACCCCAAAGTCCTGGAAACAGGACGCCCCGAGGCTACCCGGCTTCGCGTGGACGATCTTCGTCGAGAGGAACGGGCGGTCGAGGATACGGCTGGAAAGCGGCATGTCGCCGTAGCACGCCGTGGGGGAAATGAGGGTGCGTGCCGCGTCGCGGTTTGTTATGCCTGCGAATTCGCGCAGGTCAGAGTACATTTCCGAGCTTGGTGTAATCACGAATCCAATCCCCTCCCTCATTATTTAATCAAACATTTATGCTTACATTCTAGCGCGGGAGACGTTAAATGCCCAAAACGTTTGCCTGGGGTAACGCGCTTGCAAAGGGCGGCGCCCGCAGGCGAGTTAATGCCGGCGGGCGCCGCTCAAAACGTTGATTTATTTGATCGGGTTGGACGCGAACGGGCTATTCGTGCCTAGCGCCATGCGCTGTCGTCGTAGAAATCCCAGAAGCTGATGTGCTTGGGGCGCTCGAAGGCCGCTATAAGTGATCCCGACTCGATCGCGCTGCCGCCCTGGGCGCGTCCGCTCTTCGAAGCCCCGGACTTCTTTGCAATAAAGAAGGCGGCGACGATGATAAGGACGATGAGCAGGGGATTTCTAGTCAGCATATACAGAAGCTCGTCAAGCATGATGACTCCAATCGGTGGGTTAGGTGGGGCTAAAGGCTCTTCAGGGCCTCGAGCTGGGCCTTAGCGAGGCGGCCGCTCTCTGCCTTCTTTTCGCGCAGGAGGGTGCGCAGGGCGAGCGCGTACTTGCGCTGCGAGGGGAGGAAACTCACGCAGTAGGTCCCCGCATAGATCCGCTCGATTTGCGTGTCGTTCACGATGCCCCGACCTTGGGCTCCCGCACGTCCTTCCTCGTTGTTCTCGGCGCGAAGCAGCCCTGATTCGCGCGGAATGACCGCGGGTCCCAGCTGCGTGCCGCCCTTCTTGCTAAGAAACGCCCAGTTCCAGCTGTTGCCGAAACTTATCCGCTAAGAAACCGCGGGTCCCAGCTCAATTTCAAGGCTGGGACCCGCGGTTTCTTGGCAAGAAGGGCTGTCGGAGAGCTGGTACTCGCGTTTTCTTAGCGAAGACGAAGCCGTCGGGGGCTGGGACCTGCGCTTTCTTAGCGGGGCGATGCCGCCGCTGCCGTTCAGCGTCCACAAAGAAGGGCCGCCCCTCGCCGATGAGGGGCGGCCCCGACCGCTGAAACCCCGCGGTGCGCGATTAGGCGTTCGGGCAGCTCTCACAGCAACCGCCGCTCGTGGCCTCGGTGCAGCTCGAGCCGCCGCGTTGGTCGGTGTTGTAGAAGCCCGACCCCTTGAAGACGATGCCGTTCGTGCCGAAGACGCGCTCGCACTCGCCGCCGCACTCGGGGCACTTGACCTCAGGCGTCTCGCCCATGGGGTGCTCGACCTCGAAGACCTTGTCGCAGGAAGTGCAGCGATAATCGTAACGTGCCATGTTTTCGTACCCTTTCGGTGACTCGCGTAGTTAGCATCAATTACTGTACCCGAAAACCTATCCTCCCGAGTTGACGGCATAATATGACTCAGTTACGACACACGCCGCGCCGTCTGCCTCGCGGACGCGCGCCGCAAAGAAAGGACATCCATGAAACCTCTTGGCGCGATCTTCGACGTCGACGGCACCCTTGTGGACTCGATGGCCATGTGGGCGGATTCTACCGAGTGGGTTTTCCGCCACTACGGGGCCCAGATGCCCGAGGGCTTCTTTAAGCGCGTGGAGCCGCTCACGGTCATGGACATGTGCGTGATCGACCACGAGGAGTTCGGCTTCGGCACTTCCGCCGAGGAGGTCTACGAGGCGGTGTGCGCACACGTGCGTGACTGCTACGCCCATGAGATCAAGATGTTCTCCGGAGCGCGGGACTTCCTCGCCGAGCTCGCCGCCGCGGGAATTCCCATGGTTGTCGCGAGCTCGACGCCTGTGCGTGAGTTCACGGTCGGGCTCGAGGCCCACGGCCTGCGTGGGTTCTTCCGCGACGTCGTCTCGACCGAGGACGTCGGCGGCCGCGACAAGGAGTTTCCCGATGTCTACTTGGAGGCCTGCCGCCGCCTCGGGCTCGACGCCGACGACCCCGAGCAGCGCGCGGGCGTCTGGGTGTTCGAGGACGCGCCCTTCGGCGTTCAGACCTCCCACAAGGCCGGTTTCCGCGTCGTCGGGCTCATGAACGACCACGACGGCCGCCGCGAGGAGGACGTGCGCCCCTACTGCGACATCTACGTCCACGGCTTCGCCGAGCTCTCGCTCGCCCTGCTCGAGGACTTTGAGCGGACCCCCGAGACGCTCGCGTGCGCGGAGCCCCTGCGCGCGCTTGTCGTCGACGGGTCCCCGGAGGCGAGCTCGCCTGAGCTCGTGCGCGCCCTCGCCGCCGAGGCCGACTACGTCGTCGCCGTCGACCGAGGCGCCGAGTCGCTCCTTTCCGCCGGCGTGGAGCCCGACGTCTTCGCGGGCGACGCCGACTCGGTGGGCCCCGAGGCCGCGGCCTGGGCCCGCGAGCACGCGAGCGCAGACATCCGCTTTCCTTCCGAGAAGTACGCGACCGACCTGGCGCTCGGCCTCGACTGCGCGGCCCACGAGGCCGCCCGGCGATCCCGCCCGCTTTCCGTCACGCTGACCTGCGCCTCGGGTGGCCGACCCGACCACGCGCTCGCGGTCATCGGCCTGCTCGCCGATGCCCCCGCCGTGGGCGCGCGGATGGTCGAGGACGGCTTCGAGCTGCGCGTGCTGCGCCCGGAGGGGGAGGGCGCTTGGGAGCTCGGCGCCGACGCCTTGGGCCGCACCTTCTCGGCGGTGGCGGTCGCGCCCGGCACCCGCGTCGACCTTGAGGGCATGCAGTGGCCGCTTGCGGACAAGCCCATGGGGCTTCTTGCCGACCTCGGAATCTCGAACGTCGTCACCTCCGCCGACGCGCGCGCCGTCTGCCGCGCGGGAGCGCTTGCGGCGTTTCTCATCAAATAAGATCCGCGGATCCGGGGGCATGGCCCCCGGCCCGGCGCGACGATTCGGCGGGGCGGAATTTCTGGAAATGCTGTCCCTTTGCGCGCCATTTTGGTCGGGTAGGGCTACAATGCCTCTCCGAGCAACACGACAAAACGCACCAACCCACGACTCCTGCTCCAAGCCGTGACAAAAACTGCACAATCCACCTGTGTTTCTCGTATGCAGGCCTGAGCGCCTGTGTTATATTCATACGGCTTTGTGAATTGCGGGCGCAGCCATGCGCCGCGCCCCCGAGGAGGTTTTAACCATGTCGAAGGTCTGTGAGTTCTGCGGTAAGCACCCGGTTGCTGGTCACACCATCAGCCACTCCCACCGCGTCGTCAACCGTACGTTCAAGCCGAACATCCAGCGCGTCACCGTCGTCGTCGACGGCCACAAGCGTAAGGCCAACGTCTGCACCCGTTGCCTCAAGTCCGGCAAGATCGCCCGCAGCTAAGGCGCATTTCTCCTTGAGAATTTGCAGGGAGGCCGCATAGTCGGCCTCCCTTTTTCATGCAGCGCCCGTGTGCGGTATACTTCCTTAATTAGTCAATGCGTACCAACTACCCACGGAGCACTTCCGCGAGAGGAGACCTCATGTCTGGTGCTATTCCGGGAACGCTCAAGGTTTCTAACGACGTCATCGCCGACCTTGCCGGCTATGCCGCGCTCGAGTGCTACGGCGTCGTTGGCATGGCCGAGATCGACGGCCAGACCGGCGTCGTCCGCCTGCTTCCGTCCTACCGCCTGCGCAAGGGCATCGACGTCACCGCCGCCGACGGCAAGGTCAAGCTCGACCTCCACGTCATCGTCGAGCAGGGCGTCAACATGTCCTCCGTCGTCAACAACCTGACGAGCTCCGTCCGCTTCATCCTGAAGCAGATCGCCGAGCTCGCCGACGTGGACGTCAAGATCCACATCGAGGGCCTGCGCGTCGCGCGTTAAGCCGCCGCCGAGACTGACCGCTTCAACGAACCGAGGTTCCTAAAGATGATCGCCAACGTCATCCGCACCTGCTTCCCCGTGGCCGCCAAGGCCCTGGCCGACAAGGCCGAGGACGTCAACAAGCTCAACGTCTTCCCCGTGCCCGACGGTGACACCGGCACGAACATGTCGCTTACCCTTGGCACCGTGGTCAAGGAGGTCCAGGCTCTTCCCGCCGACGCCACCATGGACGAGATCGCCAAGGCCATCACCCACGGCTCCCTTATGGGCGCCCGCGGCAACTCCGGCGTCATCACCTCGCAGATCCTGCGCGGCATCGCCGAGGGCCTTTGCGAGGCCAAGAACCAGGAGGAGCCCACCCCCGTCGACATCGCGCGCGCCTGGCGCCGCGGCGTGAAGGTCGCCTTCAAGGCGGTCCGCAAGCCGGTCGAGGGCACGATCCTCACCGTCCTGCGTGACATCTCGACCCGCGCCGACAAGCTCGAGAAGACCAAGATCACCACGACCGAGATGCTCGACGCCCTCGTGGTCGAGGCCTACGAGTCCGTGGCGCGCACCCCCGACCTGCTGCCCGTCCTCAAGGAGAACGGCGTCGTCGACTCCGGCGCCTACGGCTTCGCGACCTTCTTCGAGGCCTTCGTCAACGCCGTCGAGGGCAAGGCCGGCGAGCTGTCCGACTTCGACCCCACCGTCACGGCTGCCGACGCCAAGTCCGACGTCTCCTCCAAGGTCCAGATCGAGCTCAACAACGACTGGGAGGGCTCGGAGTTCCGCTACTGCAACGAGTTCCTCTTCCACGCCGAGAAGCCCTTCGACCCCGATGAGGCCCTCACGCACCTCGCCACCCTCGGCGACTGCGAGCTCGTCGTCGGTTCCTACCCCGACTACAAGGTCCACGTTCACTCCAACGAGCCGAACAAGGTCCTTGAGTACATGCTGGGCTTCGGCCAGATCTTCGAGGTCTTCATCCACAACATGGACCTCGAGGCAGCCGACCGCACCGCAAAGATCGCGGAGGACCAGAAGGCCGCTGCCGCCGAGAAGGCCCCCAAGAAGCCCCTCGGCTTCGTCGCCGTCGCCGCCGGCTCCGGCCAGGAGTCGATCCTGAAGTCCCTCGGCGTCGACGTCGTCGTCTCGGGCGGCCAGACCATGAACCCCTCCACCGCAGACATCCTTGGCGCCATCGAGGAGACCAACGCCGAGAACGTCATCGTGCTGCCCAACAACGGCAACATCCGCATGGCCTCCGAGGCCGCGGCGTCCGCGTGCGAGGACGCTCACGTTGCCGTCGTCGCGACCAAGACCGTGCTGCAGGCGTTCAGCGCCATGTTCGTCGTCGACCCCGACGCCTCCCTCGAGGACAACGCCGAGGCCATGCGCGAGGCAATCGCCGAGGTGCGCGGCGGCGAGGTCACCCGCGCCGTGCGCGACTCCCAGGCCGCCGATGGCTCCCCGATCCACGACGGCGACGTCATGGGCATCCAGGACGGCTCCATCGACGTGGTGGGCGACGACGTCAAGAAGGTCACGCTCGACCTCATCGCAAAGATGCAGGACGAGGAGGAGGGCGACTCGCTCACCATCCTCGCCGGCTCCGACATGGACGATGAGGCCTTCGAGGACCTCGTCGACGCCATCGAGGAGGCCCAGCCCGACCTCGAGGTCGACGCTCACCGCGGTGAACAGCCGCTCTACCCGGTCGTCTTCGCCATCGAGTAGGCCCGGAGCCATCGGCCCGTGTCCGGACGTCCCAGCATAGCCATAGCCTCGGAGAGGGCGCAGCGTACCTGCGCCCTCTCCGATTCCGTAGAGCGCCTGCGTTACGTCAAGGGCTCCCGTGCCGATGCGCTGCGCCGGCTCGGCATCCAACGCGTGCGCGATCTTCTTGCTCACGTGCCGCGGCGCTACCTCGATTTCTCGCGCGTGACCAAGATCGCCTTCGCCGACGTCGGCTCCGAGGTCACCGTCCTCGGCACCGTGGACAAGGTCGAGCTCAAGTTCCCCCGCCCGCGTATGCAGATCGTCAACCTCATGGTCGTGGACGAGACGGGTGTCATCGAGGCCACCTTCTTCAAGCAGCCTTGGATCGCCGAGCAGGTGCACAAAGGGGATCTGGTCGCGCTCTCGGGCAAGGTCACGTTCGGGTACGGGTTTAAGCAGATGAAGGCGCCCTTCCATGAGGTCGTGGGTGCCTCGGGAGACGCCGGCTACGCCCGCGTGCTGCCCGTCCACGGCGTGACCGAGGGGCTTTCTGCCCCGTGGATGCGACGCATCGTGAGCGCCGCCTTGGCCGACGTGGGCGACATCTGCGACTTTCTGCCCGCGTCGCTTGTGGCCGGCCGCGGTCTCATGACGCTCGGACGGGCTCTTCGCGAGGTCCATTTCCCGAGCTCGATGCCCGCCGCCGAGCGGGCGCGCAGGCGACTCGCCTACGACGAGCTGCTCTGCCTGCAGCTCGCGCTGCTCTGCCGCCGGCAGGTCGAGCTCTCGGGGGTCCGCCCCTTCGAGCACGACGTGGTGGGGCAGCGCATGGACGCGCTTCTTTCCGCGTTGCCCTTCGAGCTCTCGGGCGAGCAACGCGCTGCCGCCGACCAGATCCTCGCCGACATGGCCGCCCCCCGCGTCATGAACCGCCTGCTTCTGGGCGACGTGGGCACGGGCAAGACCGCCGTGGCGGCGCTCGCCCTCGCGGCCTGCGCCGACACGGGCACGCAGGCCGCGATGATGGCGCCGACCTCGGTTCTCGCGCGCCAGTACGCCGAGAAGCTCGGGCCCGTCCTCGACGCCGCGGGCATCTCGTGGCGGCTCGTCACGGGGGCCACGCGCGGCCCCGAGCGCGAGGAGGCGTGCTCCGCGTGTGCCTCGGGCGCTGCCTGCGTGCTCTTCGGCACGACGGCGCTTCTTTCCGAGAAGCTCACGTTCAGGTGCCTTTCGCTTGTGGTCATCGACGAGCAGCACCGCTTTGGCGTGGGGCAGCGCGCGGCGCTGCGCGCGAAGGGGCCGGGCGCCGACCTGCTTGCCATGTCGGCCACGCCCATCCCGCGCACGCTCGCGCTCTCGGTCTACGGCGACGTCGATCTCTCGCGCATCGCCCACCGCCCGAGGGCGGGCGCGGGCGTGACCACCAAGGTCGTAACGCCAGACAACCTCGACCTCGCGTGGGGCGCTATCCGCGACGCGCTCGCGGCGGGGCGGCAGGCCTACGTCGTCTGCCCGCTCGTCGACGACGCCGACGACGGGGCCGGGCTCGAGGACGTTCCCGAGGGGCTCACCTCCGCGTCCCCGAAGCTGCGATCCGCCGTCTCCACGGCCGCGTGGCTGCGCGAAAGCGTGCTTCCCGGCGTGGAGATCGACCTTCTGACCGGGCGCATGGCCCCCGACGAGAAGGACGCGGCGATGGAGCGCTTCCGCTCCGGCGCCACGCAGGTGCTCGTGGCGACCACCGTCGTCGAGGTGGGCGTCGACGTGCCCAACGCCTGTGCCATGGTCGTCCTCGACGCCGACCGCTTCGGCTTGGCGACGCTGCATCAGCTGCGCGGCCGCGTCGGCCGAGGCGACATCGCCGGCACGTGTTACCTCAGCTGCGCCGCCCGCCAGGGGACGCCCGCCCGCAAGCGCCTGTCGGCGCTCGAGAAGACCTCGGACGGCCTTGCGCTGGCGGAGCTCGACCTCAAGCTGCGCCACGAGGGAGAAGTGCTGGGCTATAGGCAGTCGGGCGGCGTCACCCTGCGCGTCTGCGACCTGGAGAGCGACGGCCAGATCGTGGAGTGGGCCCACGAGGACGCCCGTCGCCTGAGCGGGGAGGACCCATCGCTCGCGCAGCCCGTCCACCGTCTGCTCGCGACCGAGGTGCGCGAGCGCTTTGAGGCATATTTCGAGGAACTGGAGCGTTCATGAGGATAGTCGGCGGCAAATGGAGGGGGCTTTCCGTCGAGGCCCCGGAGGGGCGCGGCACCACGCGTCCGACGACCGACAGAAACCGCGAGCGGTTCGCGTCGATGATCCTTTCGGCCGCCGGGCTCGACCTTTCGGACGTCGAGGTGCTCGACGCCTTCGCCGGGTCGGGCGCCATGGGCTTCGAGCTCGTGAGCCGCGGCGCCGCGCGCGCCGTCTTCGTCGACCTCGACCGCCGTGCCGTCGCGCGCATCCGCCGCACGGCGGAGCGGTCGCTTCACGCGGACGCCTCCGAGTGGCGGGCGCTCGCCGGCGACGCCTGCGCGCTCGCCGAGCAGGGGAGGATTCCCGGCGGCCCCTTCGGCGTCGTCTTTCTCGACCCGCCCTATGCGGTCGAGGCGTCGCGCGTGGCCGCGCTCGTGGCGGCGCTCGCCGACCGCGGCCAGCTCGAGCAGGGCGCCGTCGTCGTCTATGAGCACGCGAGCGGGAGCGCCGGCATCGACGGCGCGGGCCTGCCGCTTTCCAAGTCAAAGAGCCAGGGCGCGACGACCGTGGACCTCATGATCGCCGACCCGGAAGGGATTCGTAACCGATGATTGCTAACGAACCGCAGGTCATGCACGTGGTCGTGCCGGGTACCTTCGATCCTGTCACGCTGGGGCACGTCGACGTCATCTTGAGGGCCCGCCGGCTCTTCCCGCGCGTGACCGTTGCCGTCGCGGCATCCGCGAACAAGCGGGGGAGCGGGCCGACCTTCTCGCTTCCCGAGCGCGTCCAGATGATTTCGGAGGCGCTCTCGGCCGAGGGCATCCACGACGTGGCGGTCAAGCCCTTCTCGGGGCTTCTTGTCGACTTCTGCCACGAGGAGGGCGCGGGCGCCGTGGTCAAGGGGCTGCGGGCCATGACCGACTTCGAGTACGAGCTGCAGCAGGCCGACCTCAACTGCCACCTGTCGCCTGACATCGAGAGCGTCTTCGTCATGTCCAACCCCAAGTACGGGTATGTGAGCTCCTCCATCGTGCGCGAGATCGCCTCCATGGGGTCCTCCGTGGAGACCTTGGTTCCCCGAAACGTTAATGAACGATTGAGGGAGCGGTTCGGCCAGGGGGCACAGAAGTAATCAAGCGCCGGATAATCTGGTAACATAAGTCAGTTATCAAACCACGTGATGTGCCGCGAACCAGCAAGAAGCGCGCGCCCATCTGCGAAAGGAGTCCTGGATGCAGCCGGGAGAGGAAATCGAGAGCCTGGTCGACGAGCTCGAGCAGATCGTGAGCGAGGCCAAGTCGCCCTTAACCGGCGGCGGCCAGAAGAAGATCGTCGACGCCCAGGACGTCTACGAGATCCTGGACGAGATTCGCCGCGTGTTCCCGCAGGAGTTCACCGACGCGCGCCGCATCGTCAAGGAGGAGCAGGAGACGCTCGACCGCGCCCAGCAGCAGGCAAGCGCCATCATCGCCGACGCCCAGCAGCAGGCGATGATCCTCGCCGGCGACCAGGAGGTCGTCCGCCTGGCCCAGCAGCAGGCCGACGCCATCCGCGACCAGGCCTCGCAGTACGAGCGCGACACCCGCTACAACGCCGAGGAGTACGCCGACACCGTGCTTGCGCACCTCGAGGAGAACCTCAAGAGCCTCACCGGCTCCGTCACCCGCGTGCGCCAGACCCTCGACGAGAACTCCGGCCCGCGCAACACGACCAACAACGTGCCCTGGTAAGGGGTCCTTATCGCATGAAGTCCGTTATCTTTGCGCTCGACGAGCGCCTCGGAAACCCCGGCGACACCCTTTCGCTCGCCGGACACCTCGATGAGTCGGGCTATGAGCTCGGCGAGCACGAGTTCGAGCTGCCCGACGGCATCGACTACGACCTCGCCCTCACCAACGCGGGCGAGGGCATCCTCGTCACCGGCATGATCCGCTGCCACGTGAAGGGCGCCTGCGACCGCTGCCTCGAGGACGCCGAGTTCGACATCGCGGGCGAGGTCGACGAGTACTATCTCTTTGAGGAGCCCGACCAGCCCGAGGAGGACGACTCCGACGACGACCTCGACTTCGCGCTCGTCTTGCCCGACGACACGATCGACCTCGCCGAGGCGCTCTCGACGTCGCTCATCATGGAGACGCCGTTCGTGGTCCTGTGCAAGCCCGACTGCAAGGGGCTGTGCCCGGTCTGCGGCGCCAACCTCAACGAGGAGGACTGCGGCCACGCCGCCCAGATCGAGGAGTCCCGCCGCCCGGCGAGCCCCTTCGCGGCGCTCGCCGACCTCAAGCTCGATGAGGGGGACGGGAAGTAGGCGTGTCCTTCTTCTCGTGAAGAATTACTGTATAGTGCCAAAGGCGCTGGAACGTGCTATAGTTATCAACGCATGATTTTTGGCGATAGGCCGTCATCTGCGCGCGGAAGCGCCCCGATGACGTTGGAAGAGAAGTCTGAGAGGTTCATCATGGCAGTACCCAAGCAAAAGAAGGGCCGCGGCGCCACCCACTCCCGTCGTTCGGCGAACAGCAAGCTCACCGCTGCTCCGCGCTCCGTGTGCCCGCAGTGCGGCGCTCCGAAGCTCCCGCACCACGTGTGCCCGAACTGCGGCTACTACAAGGACCGCGAGGTCGTCGTCACCGAGTAGCCTTGAGCCTCGAGCGATAGTTGCACCTTCTAGGGAGGTCGCCACAAGGCGGCCTCCCTTTTTTCGCGGCGCGCTGGGGATTGGAGTTCACGGACCTTCCTCAAATCGTTGGACAGGGTGCCGTATAATTATAAGGTTGAATAAATGAGCCTCGTGGGAGGATTGCATGGTAACCATTTGCGTTGACGTCATGGGTTCCGACAAGGACCCCTCCGAGCTTCTTGAGGGCGTCGCCGCGGCGCTCGCCGCCGACCCCGACCTCAAGGTCCTCGTCGCCGGCGCCCCGGACGTCGTCGAGCCCTTCTGCGAGAAGAGCGACCGGGCGGAGGCGCTGCCGTGCTCCGAGGTCATCACCATGTCCGAGCACCCCGCCAACGCCGTGCGCCAAAAGAAGGGCGCGAGCATCGTGCGTGCCGCAGCCGCGGTCCGCGCGGGTGAGGCCGACGGCCTCTTCTCCGCCGGTTCCACGGGCGCCGTGCTCACCGCTGCCACCTTCGGCGTCGGCCGCATCAAGGGCATCAAGCGCCCCGCGCTCTGCCTGCCCCTGCCCGGCCTCGGCGACCACAAGACGGTCTTCCTCGACATGGGCGCCAACGCCGACGTCAAGCCCGAGGTGATGGTCCAGTTCGCAAAGATGGGACGCGCCTACGCCGCCGTCGCCCTGGGCGTCGAGGACGCGCGCGTGGGCCTTCTGTGCAACGGCTCCGAGGAAACCAAGGGCTCATCAATGGCGCTCGCCTACCACGAGGCGCTCGCCGCGGGCGACTGTGGGTTCGCGGGCAACGCCGAGGGCACCGATATCCTCGGAAACTCTTTCGACGTCATCGTCGCCGACGGCTTCTCGGGCAACATCGCCACGAAGTCCATCGAGGGCGCCGGCAAGTTCGTCCTTGCCCGCCTGAAGGCGGCGATGGGCCAGTCCCTTCTGAGCAAGATCGGCCTCGCCCTGCTCAAGGGCACGCTCAAGTCGATGAGCGCCGAGCTCTCGGGCGACGAGTACGGCGGTGCCATCCTGCTGGGCCTTAAAGCCCCGGTGGTCAAGGGCCATGGGTCGACCTCGGCACGCGCCGTCTGCCAGGGCACCTTGGCCGCCGCCAAGGCCGTCCGCGGCGACCTCTGCGGCCGCATCGCCCGCGCCTGCGAGGCGTGATCTAAAGGGTAGAATCAAGGGGCACGCACTGAAGCGGCCCGCCAGACACCGACCCGGGTGCTTTTCCCGGATAAAGGAGAGACCATGAACCGCCAGGAGATTCTCGAGAAGGTCGTCGAGCTCGTCAACGACACCCTCGACGTCGATAACGTCGAGCTCAGCGAGGACACCAACCTCAAGGACCTCGGCGCCGACTCCTTCGACCTCCTCGAGCTCGTGACCGCCCTCGAGGACGAGTTCGAGCTCACCATGGACGACGACGACGTCGAGAAGATCGCAACCGTCGGCCAGGTCGTCGACGCCATCGAGAACGCCCAGTAGGCGCACGGGGGCGTAGCTTTTGAAGATGCACAAGCGTGTGGCCGCCGCCGAGGCGATCTGCGGCCATGAGTTCTCGGACAAGACGCTTCTCGAGCGGGCGCTCACGCACCCCTCCGCCGTTGAGGGCGCCCGCACGAAGCTCTCCTACGAGCGCCTGGAGTTCCTGGGCGACTCGGTGCTCGGCGCCATCGTGGCGACCGATATCTATGAACGCTACCCGGCCATGAACGAGGGCGAGCTCTCGCAGCTCAAGATCGCGCTCGTCTCGGGCAACATGCTCTCCATGATTGCCGAGGGCCTCGGTGTGGGCCCCCTCATCGTCATGGGCGAGTCCGAGAAGGGCACGAATGCCCGCGGCATGCACTCGGCGCTCGAGAACGTCTACGAGTCGATCGTGGGCGCCCTCTACCTCGATGCCGGCTACGAGGCCACCCACGAGTTTGTTCAGCGCACGTTGGGCCCGCACGTCTCGACCGACCTCGCAAAGAAGCCCATCAGCGCCAAATCGCGCCTGCAGGAGGTCACCCAGCGCGACATGCGCTGCGGCCCCGAGTACAAGCTCATAGCCGAGGAGGGCCCCGCCCACACGCCCACGTTCACCTCCGTCGCCATGGTCGAGGGTCGCAGGATCGGCCGCGGCCAGGGCCACTCGAAGAAGTCCTCCGAGAGCGCCGCCGCCGCCGACGCGCTCGTCAACCTCGGCTATGCCAAGGAAGGCGAGTTCGACCACGAGGGCTTCACCAACTAGCAGCGCCCCCGCGCGCACGCACCCGAAAGGCACACCCGCTTGTATCTGAAGTCGCTCACACTTAAGGGTTTCAAGTCCTTCGCGGACAAAACCCAGATGGTCTTCGACCCCGGCCTCAACGTGGTCGTGGGCCCCAACGGCTCCGGCAAGTCGAACGTGTCGGACGCCATCTTGTGGGTACTCGGCGAGCAGAGCGCGAAGATGCTGCGCGGCCAGGCCATGGAAGACGTGATCTTCTCGGGCTCCTCCGCCCGCGGCGCGGTGGGCCTCGCCGAGGTCACGCTCGTGCTCGACAACACCGACCACACGCTGCCCATCGACTTCACCGAGGTCGCCGTCACGCGTCGCATGTACCGCTCCGGCGAGTCCGAGTACCTCATCAACAACGCCCCGTCGCGCCTGCGCGACGTGCAGGACATCCTGCACGACTCGGGCCTCGGCAAGGACACCCACTCCATCATCAGCCAGGGCAAGCTCGACTCCGTGCTCTCCAGCCGCCCCGAGGAGCGCCGCGGCCTCATAGAGGAGGCCGCCGACATCTCCAAGCACCGTCGGCGCAAGGAGCGCTCCATGCGAAAGCTCGCGAGCATGGACGAGAACCTTGCCCGCGCCAAGGTGGTCTCGCGCGAGATCTCCCGCCAGCTGAAGCCCCTCGAGCGCCAGGTCGACAAGGCTAAGCGCGCCCACGACCTGCAAGGACGTCTCCAGGAGCTCACTGTGCAGCTCGCGGTGGACGACCTGCGCCGCCTGCAGGAGCAGTACACGCGGCTCGCCGCCCGTGCGCACGAGGCCGACGCCGCCGTCGAGCTCGCCCAATACCGCCACGACGAGAAGCGCGCCGAGCTCGAGAAGCTCCAGAGCCTCCTCGAGCAGAAGGGCCTGTTTGTGGGCGACCTCGGCGAGCAGCGCCGACGCCTGCAGGACACCCTCGGCCGCATGGAGTCCGACATGCGCCTGCTCGAGGAGAAGGGCAAGAACATGGTGTCGCGCCTCTCCGAGATGCGCACCCAGCTCGCCACCATGGGCCGCCAGCGCACCGAGGCCGCTGGCGAGCACGAGCGCCTGCTCGGCGAGCTCTCCGACCTCGGCGTCCGTGAGCGCGAGCTTCGCGTCTCCGTTGACGAGCTCCAGGAGGAGTCGCGCGAGTGCGCGCGTGCCCGCAAGGACCTCGAGGCCGAGGTCTCCCGCCTGACGTCTGCCGAGCGCCAGGCGCGCTCGCTCGCCGACCGCGAGACGCTCGCCTATGCCAAGCTCGAGGACCAGATCGGAAACTCCGAGGTCGAGGACGAGATGTTCGCCGACCGCTTGGCCCAGCTCGCCGACACCATCGCCAACTCCGAGGCGGCCATGGAAGAGCGCGCCTCGCGCGAGTCCAGGCTCAAGTCCGGCCTCGAGGAGGCCCGTGCCCGCGTGGCCGAGCTCGCCGACGACGTCAACGCGAAGAACAACGAGCTCGCCGCCGCCCGCCGCGCCGAGAAGGACGCCCGCGCCGCCGTCTCCTCCGCCGAGGCGACGCTCGGGGCTCTGCGCTCCGTCGACGCCCAGGTCGAGAAGGCGAGCCCGCTCGCCGCCAAGCTCGTCGCCGGCAAGGAGGCGCAGGGGCGCGTGGAGTGCCGCCTGGCCGATCTCATTGACGCCGAGCCCGAGATCGAGGGGCTTGTCGAGAGGTTCCTCGGCGACGACCTCGCCGCGCTCGTCGTCGCCGACGCGCAGGCCGCCGCGACCCTGGCCGCCGCGGGCGCCGCGCTCACAGGCGTCGAGGGCCGGGCCACGGTGCTCTCGCGCGACGTCGCCCGCGCCGCCCAGGCGGCCGCCGACGCCCCCGGCGAGCCGCTCGTCTCGCGCCTCCGCGTGGGCGACGAGGCCCGCGGGCTGCTCGAGGCGCTTTTGGGCGACGTGAGGCTCGTGGGCGACGCCCACGCCGCCGTCTGCGCCCACGCGAAGGCGCCCGCGTTCACCTACGTATCTCCCGACGGCGTGTGCGTGCTGCCCGATGGCCGCGTGCACGTGGGCGGTGCGCCCTCGAGCGAGGCCGGCGCGCTCGAGCGCAAGCGAAGGATCCGCGCGCTCGCCGAGGAGGCCCCCCGCCTCAAGGAGTCTCTCGAGTCCGCCAGCGCGGCCGTGACCGAGCTGGAGGCGACCATCCAGGCCGTGCGCGAGGAGCACGCCCAGGCCAAGGGCGAGGTCGCCCGCCTGCAGGCCGAGCTCACCTCCGCTGCCTCCGAGCGCGGCCGCCTCGAGAGCCAGCACGCGGGCGCCCTCTCGGAGCGCGCCCAGGTGACCCAGCGCCGCGAGGCGTCGCAGCAGAAGGCCGCCGAGGCACGCAGGCACATCGAGGAGCACCGCGCCGCGGCAAAGAAGGCGACCGCCGAGGCCGACTCGCTCGCCTCCGAGCTCAAGCAGAGGCAGGAGGACCACGAGAAGGCCACCCGCGAGTCCGGGCGCGCCAACCGCGAGCTCTCCGAGGCCCGCCTCGAGCTCGCCATGGCAACCGAGCGCCGCAGCAACGCGGCTGCCCGGGAGCGCGAGTGCGCAGCGCGAGTCGCCGACCTCGAGCGCCGCATCAAGGCCACCGAGGACTCCTCGCGCGCCCTCGACATCGTGCGCCTGCGCGTGGACCCGCTCCACGACCGCTACGACGCGGTGCACGAGCGCGCCCTCGAGTGGGCGGCGCGCCTCAAGGACCGTGCTTCTTTTGCCGAGGCCGACTCCGACTCGCTCAAGCGCACGATCGGCGACGCCAAGGAGGCCGTGAGCGCCGCCTCGGCCGCCCTCGAGTCCGCCAAGACCTCCGTCAACGAGGTCAAGGTCGACATGGGTCGCCTCGAGGTCCAGGTCGAGGGCGCCATCAACGCCATCACCGCCACGGGCGCCGTGCTCGACGAGGCGCTGCGCGTGCCCGAGCCCGAGGACCGCGACGCCGCCGAGCGCGAGGTCGCGAGCCTGCGCTCGCAGATCGAGGGCATCGGCCCCGTAAACGAGGTCGCCATGGACGAGTACCTGCGCCTGAAGGAGCGCGCCGACTACATCGGCGAGCAGGTGGCCGACCTCGAGAGCGCCCGCAGCTCCCTGAAGAAGATCAACGCGGCCATCGACCGCAAGATGAAGAACCAGTTCCTCCTGGTCTTCGACAAGGTCAACGAGAACTTCTCCGAGATCTTCTCGCTTCTGTTCCCGGGCGGCCAAGCCCACATCGAGATGACCGACCCCGAGAACCTCTCGGAGACGGGCATCGAGGTCGTGGCCCAGCCGCGCGGCAAGCGCCTGACCAAGATGATGCTCATGAGCGGCGGCGAGAAATCGCTCACCGCCCTTGCGCTTCTCTTCGCGGTCTACAAGGTGCGCACCGTCCCGTTCTATGTGTTCGACGAGGTCGAGGCTGCGCTCGACGACTCGAATCTCTCCAAGCTCCTCGACGCGATCGAGGCGCTCAAGGAGTCGACCCAGCTCATCGTGATCTCGCACCAGCGCCGCACGATGGAGCAGGCCGACGTTCTCTACGGCGTGAGCATGCAGGCCGACGGCGTGAGCCACGTGGTCTCGCAGCGGCTCGACAGGACAACCGGAAAGGTGGTTGATGCATAAGTGGGTTTCTTCGATACCCTAAAGCGCGGCCTCGAGCGCTCCCGTGAGGCGCTCAACGAGGTCTTCTACTTCGGCGGCGAGGTCGACGAGGACTTCTGGGAGGACCTTGAGGACCGGCTCGTCATGGGCGACATGGGCGGCGAGGTCGCCATGCGCGTCACCGACGATCTGCGCGACCTCGCGGCGCGCAAGAACCTCACCCGCGCCGACCAGCTCAAGGGCGCGCTCGCCGAGCGCCTTGCCGCGGAGTTCTGCGCTGCAGAGCGCGACCCCTTCGAGGACACCCCCTCCTGCGTGCTCTTCGTCGGCATCAACGGCGCCGGCAAGACCACGACCGTGGGCAAGCTCGCCGGACGTGCCGTCTCGGAGGGCAAGAAGGTCGTCATCGGCGGCGCTGACACATTCCGCGCCGCCGCGATCGAGCAGCTCCAGGTGTGGGGCGAGCGCGCCGGCGTCGACGTGATCACGCGCGAGCGCGGCTGCGACCCCGCGAGCGTCTGCTACGACGTCGTCGACGAGGCGGAGCGCCGCGGCTGCGACCTCACGCTCATCGATACCGCAGGGCGCCTGCACACCTCCGCCGACCTCATGCGCGAGCTCGCAAAGGTGGTCAACGTCACCCGCAAGCGCTGCTCCGCCCCCGTTGCCGTCGTGCTCGTGGTCGACGCCACCACCGGCCAGAACGGCCTCAACCAGGCAAGGGAGTTCAACGACGCTCTCGACCTCGACGGCCTCATCGTCACCAAGCTCGACGGCACGGCCAAGGGCGGCATCGCCCTGGCCATCTCGAGCCAGCTTTCGCTCCCCATCTACCGCATCGGTGTGGGTGAGTCCATCGACGACCTCCAATCCTTCGACGCGCTGGAGTTCTGCCGCGCGCTCGTGGGCGAAGGGATGTAGCACATGGCAGTGTTCAGCTCGCTTTCCGATCGTCTCCAGGACACCTTCGACAGCCTGCGCGGCAAGGGCCGCCTCACCGAGGACGACATCAACGCCGCCATGCGCGAGATCCGCATGGCCCTGCTCGAGGCCGACGTCAACTACCGCGTGGTCAAGGGCTTCGTCTCGCGCTGCAAAGAGAAGTGCATGACGGCCGAGACGCTCGAGTCCCTAAACCCGACGCAGAACGTCGTTCGCGTCGTCCTCGATGAGCTCACGCAGCTTCTGGGCTCCACCGAGTCCAAGCTGGTCTTTGCCCAGAACCGCACCCCCAACGTGATCATGATGGTGGGCCTGCAGGGCTCCGGCAAGACCACGGCCTCGGCCAAGCTCGCCTACCTGCTCAAGAGCCAGGGCCACAGCCCGCTGCTCGCTGCCTGCGACACGCACCGTCCCGCCGCCGCCGACCAGCTCGAGACCTTGGGCGGCGAGATTGGCGTGCGCGTCTACCGCGGCGACGGCAAGGACGCCGTCCGCGTCGCCTCCGAGTCCATCCAGGACGCCGTCGACCACCTGAACGACATCGTGATCGTGGACACCGCCGGCCGCCTGCAGATCGACGAGGAGATGATGCAGGAGGCGGTGGCCATCAAGAGCGCCGTCCGCCCCGACCAGATCCTCATGGTCGTCGACTCCATGACCGGTCAGGACATCGTCAACGTCGTCCAGACCTTCGCCGAGCGCGTCGACTTCGACGGCGTGATCATGTCCAAGCTCGACGGCGACGCCCGCGGCGGCGGCGCGCTTTCCGTCCGCGAGGTCACCGGCAAGCCGATCAAGTTCGTCTCGATGGGCGAGAAGCCCGACTCTCTCGAGGTCTTCCACCCCGACCGCATGGCCAAGCGCATCCTCGGCATGGGCGACGTCGTGGGCATCATCGAGGAGGCCCAGAAGCTCGCCGACGAGCAGCAGATGGCCGACGCCGAGCGCATGCTGCGCGAGGGTTTCACCATGGACGACCTGCTCACGCAGATGCAGCAGATCAGAAAGATGGGCGGCCTGCAGAAGCTCGCCGGCATGATCCCAGGCCTCGAGCGCGCGGTTGCCCAGCAGGGCGGCGCGGGCTTCGACGAGTCGCAGATGGTCCGCATGGAGGCCATGATCCGCTCCATGACCAAGGAGGAGCGCGCAAAGCCGAAGATGATCAACGGCCAGCGTCGCCGCCGCATCGCCGAGGGCTCCGGCCGCAGCGTGCAGGAGGTCAACCAGCTCATCAAGAAGTGGTCCGAGATGAACAAGATGATGGGCAAGATGCGCACGATGACCCAGGCCATGACCGGCAAGAAGGGCAAGAAGAACCGCCGCGCCATGCAGAGCATGATGCGCGACATGGGCTTGGGCAACATGCGCTAAGGAGGGAACGCCTGTCACCTCAGCCTGCCCGATTTGGCAAAGGGGCCTGCCAGCTCAGCTTGTCTGAGCTGGCAGGCCTCGCGCGTTACGCCTTCACGAGCTGATGGGCGCGCTGATGGCTGATGCCGAGCAGGCTCCCGATGTCGCGGAGGGACACCCCCATCTTGTGGAGTTTCTTTGCCGCGGTGCCTTGAGTCTCCATTGCCCGCGCTTCCAGCTCTGCCGCCTGCCGCTTGAGCTCAATGCTCTCCGCGACCTCGGGAGGGAGGTCGTAGCGATAGTCGATGTGGATGTCTTTATCCTCGGTCATGATCGAGATAAGGTCTTCTGTCATGGTATTGAGCTCTTTAATCGTCCTGGCTTGAGTCGCATAGCCGATCTCGGGAACCCTGATTACCCAATATTCTTCGCCTTTAGCGACCATAGCGGTGTAGCTTGCCATTATCTCCACCAATCATTGCCGAAGACCTTTTCGCATTCCTTGAACAGCAGAATCGTGAGACTGCCGTCAAGCTCGGCGTGTCTTGGAATCGGGATGTTCTTTGTTCCAAGACGCCAGGTATCATGGCCGGCTCCGTGCCGAAGAAACGAGAACTCGATGCTTCGGCTATCTGCCGCAGCTTTGATTATCTTGAGCACATCCCTCTTTTTCGCCATAAGATACTCCGACCTGATTGGTGCGTCAAGCATGCTAGACAAATGCGTCTAGCATGCTTGACACTAATGGCTTATTAAGCTTGGACGTCTTCCGCTTTCATCGACCCTGCGCGGACGATGGCCCAGGCGCAGAAGGCGAGTATGCCTCCGAGCACGGCGCAGGCAAAGACGGGTAGGGACGCCTCGCCGGTCTGTGGGATGCCTGGCTTACGGGGCTGGCTGGGAGGGGTCTGCTCCGGGGGAGGGGCGAAGGTCACGGCCTGCGACTCGTCGGAGATGTCGGCGTGCGCGGCGTAGGTCACGCCGTCGCGGCTAAGCGACTCGAAGGCGACGACGGTGGAGCCGGCAAGATCGGGCGCCGTGAACTCGAAGACAACCTCGGCGGTGCCGTCCCTGTCCTCGGGCGTGAACTCGGCTCGGGCACGGATCTCGGATCCGTGCTCATCGAGCGCCGCGCCCGCGTCTTCGCCATTCTCGTCCCTCACGCGAAGGACGCCCTGAAGCTCATAGGCGCACCCGGGCTCAAGGTTCTCGTACTCGACGACGTCAGTGAGCCTCGTTATTCCGGTGGCGACATCCGCGGCGTGGCCTGCGGCGCCCGTCAGCTCGGTCGATATCCCCGGCACGCGCACGCTTTGCCCCTCGTCGTCCGCGTCCGCGTGCTCGGCAAGAAGGTCGTCTCCGTCGTAGAGCCGCTCGTACGCGACGAGCCGCATACCCTCGAGGCCCGCCGTGCTCAGCGAGAACGAGACCTTCTGCAGCCCGCAGGAGAGCGTGGGCGAGAAGGACCGCTGCCTGCTCGCGACCACACCGGTATCCTCGCCGTCCTTATTTATGGCGTGGAGCTCGCCCTCGAGGCGGTATTCGCGCCCGCGCTCGAGGTTCTCGTACCCGACGGCGTCGATGAGCTCGACCTCGGTGCCCGCGGGGCAGACCTTCTCGCCGCCGGAGAGGCTGAGGGTGGTCGTTACGGCCGGCTGCTTGTTGTCGAGAGTGCCGAGTTCATAGCGCTTTCCGTCGCGAGACACCCTGAGGGCCGTGCTCACGAGCCGGTGCCCGCGGTTTGCCTCGCAACGGAGCTCTTGGAGAGTGTAGTTGCCAAAGGGCAGCGCGCCCTGGGAGTCGTCGGGGCTGGTTCCGCCGAACCAGACGCCCGCCGTAGCGTCAAGAAGCGAGGAGTCCACGGTCTTCCCGTCGTCTGCGAGCGCGGCATCATTCGCGTTTGCGCGCCTGCTGTGCGGGGTGTCGGACGAGTCGAAGCAGCCGTTCTCGTCCGTCACCAGGACGTGGCGCTCGCCGGTTTTCTCGCTTGTGAGAAGAAAGGCCACGTTGGCCATTCGCCGTTGAGAGTCCTCGTCCGCCTTCACGAAAAAGAGGTCCCCGCGGATGCGCTTGTCGGCGATGCTCGGGGCCTGGTAAGTATGAACCTCGGATTGGTCGCCGTCGGGGGCGATGTGGACCAGGACGGGAACGTCGTTGAGCACGTAACCCTCGGGGGCGCGGGTCTCGGTGACGACTACGGTGCCGAGCGGCAAAGACTCGTCAAGGCGCGCCTTGCCGTCCTCGCCGGTCGTCAACATGAACGTCGCCGAAGGCGACTCGGGAAGATTGTCGAGCTCATATGCTCCGGCGTAGAAGTCGAGCCGGAACTCCGCGCCCGCGAGGTCTTGGCCGCTCTCCCCGGTTTCGCCGTCGAGTTTCTCGGCGGCGACCGCCACAGGACAGGTCTGCGGCGCGTCATCGAGCTTGAAGCGCGCGGCGTCGCCGGCGGGAACGTCAACCTTGTGCACCGTCTCGTCGAGGGCGTAGCCCTGCGGGGGCTTTGTCTCGCGCACCCAGTATGCGCCCGCCGCAAGGCCAGTCGCCTTCGCGCGGCCGGCGGCGTCTGTGGTCATGGTCGCGGCAAGGACGCTGCAAGCCTCGTCGGAGTACACGCCGAACTCGGCCCCGGCAAGCGTATAGAGACCGTTGCCGGCCGTTGTCGAATCATCGGATGAGGCCTTCTGGATCTCCAGGTCTCCCAACGCAGGCTCGACCCACAGCCTCGCCGACGACTGCTTCTCGTTGTCCCTGCGGTAGAGCATCCCGTGTCCGACGAAGGCGTGCTTGTTCTCGCGCACCCACGCGACCGTGGCAGCGGGGTCGCCGCGACCGTCGACGGACTCCTTGTCGGCAACGACGTAATCGAGGCTGAAGTCGCCGCGGGTGTATGCCCAAAGGTAGCGCTGGTTCAGGTTGTCGGCCTGCTCGGTGGGCCAATGCGCGTTGACGTACTCCTGGATAAGGGCTGCCTCGGTTATGGCGTCCTGCGTCCAGGTATGACGCGAGATGTAGCCGCCCGCGTCATACCTCGTTGTGGACCCGAGGAGCTCCTCCGCCACGGCGCGCCCTTCTTGGCCTTTGACGCAGCCCTCGACGCAGAACACCCGCGCGCCGCTGGGGGAGGTGCAAAAGATGCCCTGGCCCAGCTCGTCGTTGAGGTAGATCGGCTCGATCTGCACGACGCTTCCGGGCTCCTCTGCCATCGCCGGCTCCGGGGCGCAGGCTCCCACGAGCCCCAGCGCCTGAGAGATCACAAGAACGACGGAGGCCGCCAGCGCTCCTGCCCGTCGGCGAGCATGGAGCGCCTTTTCGCCCCATGTCGTCGGTTTTCTGCAATTTGTTTTCACGATAACTCCCTCCTTGAGTCGATTTCCGTCCTCGCCCAGGCGAGGGATTTCGACTTTAGAGGGAGGGGAAGGCCAGGGCCTTGGAACTGCCTGCTTTTTGAGAATCGTCTTTCGGAATGCTGGCGCAACGCTTGCGGAAGACTTCGCCTTATGGGCTTTATGCAGGTAAACAAGTCGTTGATGCCGCTCAAGCAATCATGCTGCGACGATTTTGGCAAGAAACGCCTCGCCGTCTGTCGCTCGCTCGCTGCCGCACGGTGGTGTTCCTCCTCAAGGCGACCATAATTTGGGAATTCTGCGGCATGTCTGATCATGGTTGTACGTTTGATTCACATACTTATGATGACAGCTAATAAATAAGCCCCGGTGCCATGCCGGGGCTCGAAGGTCGACTTGCGAAGAGGCGCGCTACTGGTGCACCACCACAACGTCGCCGATCTGCGTGAGGCCGTAGAGCTCCTTCGCCTTCTCGGCGGGCAGGTTGACGCAGCCGTGGCTCCCGTTGCCCTCGTAAATCGTGCCGCCGAACTTCGCGCGCCAGTTGGCGTCGTGAAGCGCGTAGGAGTTGCCGATGAAGGGCATCCAGTAGTCGACGTGGCTGATGTATTCGGGCTCGTTGGTCTCGGGGTCGATCTTTCCGCGAAGCTCGACGTCGCCCTGTGCGCGGTAGCTGTTCATGACGTAGACGCCGCAGGGGGTGTTGTGGCCCTTGCTGGTGTCGCCGGTGACGACGTCGGTTTCCCAGATGAGGGCGCCCGACGCGTCGTACATGCGCGCGTGCTGCTCGGTGAGGTCGACGTCGATGTAACGGTTGCCCCAGTCCTTGCCCCCGTTCGCCTGGGCATAGCTCGCTGCCTGGCTGTATGAGGGGATATCCACGGTGGTCTTCTTGCCGGATTGGAGCGCCTCGCGGATTTTGGTCGCGGTCTCGGCGCCGTTGATGTTCCAGCCGTAGCTGCCGCCGGAGACCTGAACGGTTTTCCCGTCGGGGCGCGTGTAGGTGCGCGTGGTTCCCACGGTGTCGCACTGCTTGGAGAGGTCGGTCTGGCACCACTTGGTGATGGCGTTGTCGTCGAAGGAGATGCCGAGGTCGTCGTCTATCTTGAGCCATGAGGCGATGAGGTCAGGCGAGATCTCGCAGACGGTCGAGCCGGCGAGCGCCAGGGTGGGGGCGGCGGCAAGGTAGGAGTTGGCGTTGGCAATGGCCTGCGAGAAGTCGTCGCCGCTCTCCAGGCAGTCGTCGCCGAGCTCAAGGGTGGGTTTCAGCGCGTCGAGCGCGGCGCAGATTTGGGCGGCGGCGGAGTCGCCGTTGAGCACGCGGGTGCTCACCCCGTTCTCGAGGACGAAGCCTCCCTGGGCGGCGTCGTAGACGATCCTCGCCTCCTGCTCGGCAGCCCTTGCCTCCTGCTTGCTCTGCTCGACGAAGGGCGCAACCGCCTCAGCGACCTTCTTGGCGTCGTAGTCCACCTTCTTGTTCAGGCTGATCGAGCGCGACCTTGTGGCCTCCAGGGGCCAGGCCCAGGGGCTCGAGGCGGAAAGGACCTCGCCGGCGTAGGCGTCGCCGTCGTAGCCGAGGTCGATGTCGGAGGACGTCAGCGTCAGGTCGACGCCGTCGCCGGAGACGGCGAGGGTGTAGCCGTCGGTCTGCGACTCGATGAAGGCGGCGAGCTCGGGGGCTGATTTGAGGGAGCAGTCAACGCCGTCGACGGTCGTGTTGGGGAGGCAGCGACCGGAGAACACATAGACCCCGCCGCCGTAGACGGAGGCGAGCACGGCGAGGATGGCGACGGGCACGGCCCATGGCTTGAGGCCGCGCTTTCGCGGCTCGTTTTGGCCGTCGGTGCTCTGGCGCGAGGTCGCGCCGGCGCCGGCGACGGGGCTGATGAGTGTCAGGTCGTCGGCGCCCGTGTTGCTCTTTGTGACGTCCGTGTCGTCGAAACCGGCCAGGCCGGACAGGTCCCGCGCATGCTTGGGGGAGGGGGTGCTTTTGCTGGTATTATCAAGGCTCATGGCTCAACCTCGTGGTTTGTTTGGTGTGTGTTTGGGGCGGGCGGTGCCGCAGCCCGTTTATGGTACCTCAGGCTCGCGGCAAGTAAGATGTGCTTGTTAATAAGGAACGCGAAATGGAGGAAGCTCCATGCAGATTGAAAGACTCAGCTCGCTCGACGACCGGAGGCTCGACGTTTTCTCGAGGTTGACCGAGCATCAGCTGCGCAATCGCCTGGACCCTGCCCGCGGGCTCTTCATCGCGGAGTCGAGGCTCGTCGTCGAGGTCGCCCTCGGCGAGGGCGTGGTGCCGATCTCGTTTCTTGTGGACGAGTGGCACCTCGATTCCTGCAAAGACCTGCTCGAGCTTGGGGACGAGCTCGCCGTCGGGGCGGGGGAGGGCGAGGTCCCCGTCTTTGTCCTGCCGCACGATTTGGCGGAGAGGCTCACGGGCTATAAGGTCACGCGAGGCTTCATCTGCGCCATGCGCCGTCCCCGGGAGCGGACGGTGGACGAGGTCGTCCAAGGCGCGCGCAGCGTCGCCGTGCTCGAGGACCTCGTCGACGTGACGAACGTCGGCGCGGTGTTCCGCAACGCGGCCGCCTTGGGCGCCGATGCCGTGGTGCTCTCGCCCCGTTGCGCAGACCCCCTTTGCCGCCGATCCGTCAGGGTCTCGATGGGCACGGTGCTCAAGATGCCGTGGGCGCGCGCCGAGGAGGCGGCGTGGCCGGTCGCGACCTTCGACGCCTTGCGCGCCCGGGGGTTCTCGGTGCTCTCCATGGCGCTCGAGGACGACGCCGTCGCCATCGACGACCCGTCGCTTGCGGGCATAGAGAAGCGTGCCCTTCTTTTCGGATGCGAGGGGTACGGGCTTGCGCGCGAGACCCTCAACGCCGCCGACCGCAGCGTCATCATCCCGATGGCGCACGGCGTCGACTCCCTGAACGTCGCCGCCTCCAGCGCGGTCGCCTTCTGGCAGCTGTTCTCTCGTTGATGGCACCCGGCTCGGCCCCGCCCGCCCAAGCCCGGCGCGGCTTTTTTTGTTGGCCGTGTCTAAACTGGGTATGTAAGTAAGCATGCGTAAACCGGACTCGATGAAAGGTCCCTTATGAATATGGACGAGAACAAGCGGCGCAGGTCGATGCTGCTCTACATCCTGATCGCGATCGTCGTGTACCTCGCGGTCAGCCAGACGATGTACCCCGCCCTCCAGAACTCCCAGACCAAGGAGGTGAGCTACAGCGAGTTCCTCACGATGGTCGACAAGAAGGAGGTCACCCAGGTCCAGAAGACCCAGGGCGACGCGACCCTCTACTTCACCACCGGCGAGGGAGACGGCCAGCAGAAGTACTCGACCGTGATCTTCGGCTCCGGCGAGGGACTTACCGAGAAGCTCGAGGCTTCCGGCGCCCAGATGGTGGGCAAGATCGCGGACACCTCCAATGACATGTGGATCTACCTGCTGATTTCCTATGGCCTGCCCATCATCGTATTCTTTATCCTCGGCTGGTACCTCAACCGCCGCATGAAAAAGGCCATGGGTGACGACGGCCCGTCGATGAACTTCGGCGGCGGCTTCGGCATGGGCGGGGGGCTCGGCAAGTCCAACGTCAAGGAGGTCAAGGGCGAGGAGACCGGCGTCAGCTTCAAGGACGTGGCAGGCCAGGACGAGGCCAAGGAGTCCCTCGAGGAGATCGTGAGCTTCCTCAAAAAGCCCGACAAGTACAACGAGATCGGCGCCCGCTGCCCGCGCGGCGCGCTGCTCGTCGGCCCCCCGGGCACCGGCAAGACCCTTCTTGCCAAGGCGGTCGCCGGCGAGGCCGGCGTGCCCTTCTTCCAGATCGCCGGCTCCGAGTTCGTCGAGATGTTCGTCGGCCGCGGCGCCGCGAAGGTGCGCGACCTGTTCAAGCAGGCCAAGGAGAAGGCCCCCTGCATCATCTTCATCGACGAGATCGACGCCGTGGGCAAGAAGCGCGACGGGTCCATCAACTCCAACGACGAGCGCGAGCAGACCCTGAACCAGCTCCTCTCCGAGATGGACGGCTTCGACAACCAGAAGGGCATCGTCGTGCTCGCCGCGACCAACCGTCCCGAGTCCCTCGACCAGGCGCTCCTCCGCCCCGGCCGCTTCGACCGCCGTATCCCCGTGGAGCTCCCCGACCTTGCCGGCCGTGAGGCGATCCTGCAGATCCACGCCAACGACGTAAAGATGGAGCCCGGCATCGACCTGGGCGTCCTTGCCCGCTCGACCCCCGGCGCCTCGGGCGCGGACCTCGCCAACATCATCAACGAGGCCGCGCTGCGCGCGGTGCGCTTCGGGCGCAGCCGAGTGACGCAGGAGGATCTCACCGAGTCCGTCGACGTTGTCATCGCCGGCGAGAAGAAGAAGTCGACCGTCCTGTCGCAGCACGAGAAGGAGGTCGTCAGCTACCACGAGACCGGCCACGCCATCGTCGCCGCCATGCAGAAGGGCTCTGCCCCCGTCTCCAAGATCACGATCGTGCCGCGCACCTCCGGCGCCCTCGGCTTCACCATGCAGGTCGAGGAGGACGAGCACTTCCTCACCACGCGCGCGGAGGCCAAGAACAAGATCGCCGTCCTGTGCGGCGGGCGCGCTGCCGAGGAGCTTATCTTCGGCGAGATGACCACCGGAGCCTCCAACGACATCGAGAAGGCAACCGGCATCGCGCGCGCCATGGTCACCCAGTACGGCATGTCCGATAAGTTCGGCATGGTCGCGCTCGGCCAGCAGCGCAACCGCTACCTGGGCGGCGGCTCCGAGCTCACCTGCTCCGAGGGCACCGCGCAAGAGATCGACGCCGAGGTGCAGGCGCTTGTCGAGGAGGGTCACAAGGCCGCGCTCGACACGCTGCAGAAGAATCGCTTCAAGCTGCACGAGATTGCCCACTACCTGCAGAAGAAGGAGACCATCACCGGCGAGGAGTTCATGAACATCCTCACCCGCGACGACGGCTTCGCGCCTTCGATGCCCAAGCCGCAGGACAAGCAGTAGCGCTCGCCGTAGCCTCCGAGCATCGCTGAACGCGGGGCGGCCCGGGACCATCACGGTTCCGGGCCGCCCTTCTTTGACGGGGTCGATGCGCGCGGCTTGCGCCCTTGCGCTACCTCGCCCGCTCGGTGATGTCGCCGTTGCGGTAGGCGGCCAGAAGCTCGCGTAGGTCGGCGATCTGCTCGCGAATCTGCACGCCGTCGTCGGTGTCGCCCACGGTGAGCGGCCTCGGCCAGCGGCGGAAGCGGTCGTCGTCGCTCATGATGTCGGCGTTCAGGTCCAAGACGTCCTTGATGCTCGCAAAGGGACGGTGGGCCTTGATGCGCATGCCGAAGGGGTCCGCGATCAGGGTGTAGCCCGCGATGCCCGTCGTCTGGTGGTAGGCCTGGCAGAAGCCGCCGTCGATGACGACGAGCATGCCGCCCGCCTTCACGGGGTTCTCGCCGGCCGACGCGTGCACCGGCGTGTGGCCGTTGATGATCACGCCGTCCCCGCTGCAGCCGAACTCCTCGAGGACCGTGCGGCAGGCCACCGGGTCGCCGACGTGCTCGAAGTAGGGGTCGCGCGGCTCGGCCCAGGTCGACTTGTCGGCGAGGTAGGTACGCTCGAAGGTTTTCATGACGCGGCCCGATAGCGGGGAGTAGCGGCCGCACCACAGATACCACATCCAGTCGAGCGACACCTGGTCGTGCTCGTGCCACGCGCGCCGGGCAAGGCGGTCCGAATAGTCGTAGTAGTCCTTGCCGGAGAACGTCTTTCCCTGGTGGCTCACCGAGCAGAAGGTGCCGTCCTCGTTCATGGGCACGCAGGCGTGGAAGAGCACGTTGCCGTTGTGCACGAGGTAGGCCGAGCCATGGTCGTAGAGAAAACCGATCTGGGCCTGGAGCTTCTCGGAGTGCAGGACCGCGCTCATGAGGTTCTCCATGACCACCTGCTCGCCCTCGCTCAAGCTGTAGGGGTTCTGGGGGTCCAGCGTGGGGAAGTCACTCGTGCGCATCTTGTGTTCGACGCCGTCGATCGTGACCACGCCACGGGCGGGGTCCACGTGCTCAAGCAGCAGGCGGTCGTCCATCTGCCAGTTGGGGTGGCGCAGGATGGTCTGGCCCTCCAGCTTGAAGAGGATGACCGAGATGGCCTTCTCGACGGGGTCCATGCCGTCTTTTTGGCGGTAGGTCTGCTCGGCGAACATGGTGAGCTCGCGCAGGCTGACGCCGTAGGCGCTCTCGAGGATCTTCAGGCTGTCGTAGCGCACGTTGTTGCGGATCACGGCCGCCAGGCACGCCGCGGAGCCGGAGGCCGCGCCCATCCACACGATGTCGTGGTTTCCCCACTGCACGTCGATGGAGTGGTAGGCCATGAGGCGGTCGATGATGAGGTCGGCGCGCGGGCCGCGGTCGAAGATGTCGCCGACGAGGTGCAGGTGGTCGACGGCGAGGCGCTTGATGAGCGAGGACAGCGAGCAGATGAAGTCGTCGGCGCTGCCGGTGTCGATGATCGAGCTGATGATCCGCTGGTGGTAGGCCAGGCGCTCCTCTCGCTCGTCGTTGGAGGTGTGGAGGAGCTCGTCGATGATGTAGGCGTACTCGACGGGCATGGCCTTGCGGACCTTCGAGCGCGTGTAGGTGCCCGAGAGGCGCCGCGCCAGGCGCACGAGGCGCATGAGGTTTATGGCGTACCACTCCCCGGTGAGGCGCCCCTCCTCGCGCAGACGGCGCAGCTTCATGTTGGGGTAGTAGATCAAGGTGCAGAGGTCGGCCTGCTCCTCGGTGGTGAGCTGGAACTCGAAGGTGGAGCGCACCCTCTCGCGGATGACGCCGGAGCAGTTGTTGAGGATGTGCTCGAAGGCGTGGTACTCGCCGTGGACGTCGGAGACGAAATGCTCGGTGCCCTTGGGCAGGTTGAGGATGGCCTCGAGGTTGATGATCTCGGTGTAGGCGGAGCGGGTGGTGGGGAACTTCTCGGAGAGCAGCTCGAGGTACTTCTCGCGAGAAGAGCGCGGGGGAACGAAGGTGTCCATGCAATCCTTTCCGGTTTGGTTTGCCTAACCATGTGCCCCTGGATTGGGCGGGGCCCCGACTATTCGGCGAGTCGCCGGCATTCACAGGAAACCGACATTCGACGAGCCCTGCCGCTCGTGGTGTTTTCGTGTCAACTGGTTATTGAATTGCAATACCAGCTTTAGTGCGTAGACTAACAGGTATTGAAATTACGATACCAGCAGGGGTCATGCGAAGGTTCGCGCGGCCCCGTTTGCATGAAAGGAACACGTTATGTGCGGAATCGTCGGCTTCACCGGAAAGGACCAGGCCCAGAAGATGCTCGTCGAGGGCCTCAAGCGCATGGAGTACCGCGGCTACGACTCGGCGGGAGTTGCGCTCGAGGTCGCGGGCGCGGCGGGCTCCGCCCATCTTGACGTGATCCGCCGCGTGGGCAAGGTCGCCGGCCTCGAGTCCGAGCTCGAGGGATACAAGGAGCTTTCCACCTGCGGAATCGGCCACACGCGCTGGGCCACCCACGGCCGCCCCTCGACCGCCAACGCGCACCCGCACGTGAGCTGCGACGGGCGCATCGCCGTCGTCCACAACGGCATCGTCGAGAACTTCGCCGAGCTGCGCGAGGAGCTCGCCGCCGCCGGCCACACGTTCCGCTCCGATACCGACACCGAGGTCTTCGCGCACCTCATCGAGGAGGCCTACGCCAAGGGCCGCGACCTCATGGCGGCCGTCCGCGACGCCTGCGGCCGCGTCGTGGGAGCCTACGGCCTGGCCGTCGTCTGCGCCGACGAGCCCGGCGTGATCGCCGTCGCCCGCAAAGACTCTCCCATCGTCATCGGCCGCGGCGAGAAGGGCTCCTACGTCGCCTCCGACGTCATCGCCCTCATCGAGGCCACGCGCGACGTCGTGGTGCTCGAGGACGACCAGTTCGCAAAGCTCACGCCCAAGGGCGTCGAGTACACCGACGCCGAGGGAAACGCCATCGAGCCCGAGGTCACGCACGTTGACTGGGACCTCGACATGGCCGAGAAGGGCGGCTACCCAGATTTCATGCTCAAGGAGATCCACGAGCAGCCGCGTGTCGTTCGCGACACCCTCGTGGGCCGCATGACGGCGGCGGGCGAGCTTGACATCGACGAGCTCGGTCTTTCGCTCGAGGAGCTCAACGACATCGACCGCGTCTTCGTCATCGCGTGCGGTACTTCTTACCACGCCGGGCTCATCGCCAAGAACCTCATCGAGAGCTGGGCGAGGATCCCGACCGAGGTGGAGGCGGCGTCCGAGTTCCGCTACCGCGACCCCATCATCACCCCGACGACGCTCGTCGTGGCCGTGTCGCAGTCCGGCGAGACCGCCGACACCCTCGCCGCCATCCGCGACGCGCGCATCAAGGGCGCCAAGGTCTTCGGCATCACCAACGTCGTGGGCAGCCCCGTGGCGCGCGAGAGCGACGGCGTCATCTACACCAAGGCGAACAAGGAGATCGCCGTCGCCTCGACCAAGAGCTTCATCGGGCAGGTCGTGAGCCTCACGCTGCTCTCCATGCTGCTCGCGCAGGTCAAGTACCGCCTGACCACAAAGCAGGCCCGCATGCTCTTCCGCGAGCTCGGGGACACCGCCGAGCAGGTGCAGCACATCCTCGACACGCAGGGCGCGGCGGTCCGCGAGGCCGCCGAGGCCTGCCGCGACGCCCACTCGGCGCTCTTCGTCGGGCGCGGCATGGGGGCCGCCATCGCCTGCGAGGGCGCCCTGAAGCTCAAGGAGATCAGCTACCTGCACGCAGAGGCCTACGCCGCCGGCGAGATGAAGCACGGCCCGATCGCCCTCATCGACCCCGGCTTCCCGGTGATCGCCGTCGCCACGAAGAGTCCGACCTACGACAAGACCGTGAGCAACCTCATGGAGTGCCGCGCCCGCGGGGCGAGCATCATCGCGGTGGCGACCGAGGGCGACGAGGACATCAAGAAGATCGCCGACCACGTGATTTATGTGCCGCGTTGCCGCGACGCGTTCTCCGCCATCACGGCGTCCGTGCCGTTGCAGCTGCTCGCGCGCGAGGTGGCGCTTCTTCGCGGGTGCGACGTCGACCAGCCGCGCAACCTCGCGAAATCCGTGACGGTGGAGTAGCCGAGCCGTGCTTCGGGACGGGGCGGCCCGGTCGGGCGACCCCGTTTTTTGCGTCGACGCGGCGGCGCCTCGGCCGGGCGGGCTACACTTTATCGGTGCGTTGCTCCATAATGTTCGGATATCAGGGCGCGTATCGCCCGATGAACGCAAACCCGAAAGGACCTCCCATGAAGTCGATTATCCCCGCCGCGGGCCTCGGGACCCGCTTCCTTCCCGGCACCAAGGTCACGCCGAAGGAGATGCTGCCCGTCCTCGACAAGCCCGTCATCCAGTACGTGGTCGAGGAGGCGCTCGCGCCTGAGGAGGTCGACGAGTGCATCATCGTGTCCTCCCAGGCCAAGCCCCAGATCATGAGCTACTTCACGCGCGACCTCGCGCTCGAGGACGAGCTCGTCAGCCGCGGCAAACCCGGCTACGCCGAGGCCATCGCCGAGGCCGGCTCCCTGCCCGTCGACTTCTGCTTCCAGAGCGAGCCGCGCGGGCTCGGCCATGCCATCCGCTGCGCCTCCTACGCCACCGGCGACGAGCCCTTCTTCGTCCTTCTCGGCGACTACATGGTCCCCGACAAGAAGATCCTCCCGCGCATGTTGGAGGTTTCCAAGGCCCACGGCGGCTGCTCGGTCATCGCCGTCGCCCCGTGTCCGGAGGACGAGGTCTCCCGCTACGGCATCATCGCCGGTAAGCAGACAGGCACCATCGCCGAGTTCCCCGAGGCCGGCGAGAACGACGAGGGAGCCGTTTGGAAGCTCACCGGCATGGTCGAGAAGCCCAAGGCCGCCCTCGCGCCGAGCCGCCTGTTCATCGTCGGCCGCTACCTGCTCTCCCCTCGCGTCATGGAGCTGCTCAAGGATCAGAAGCCCGGTGCCGGCAACGAGATCCAGCTCACTGACGCCATGGAGCGCTGCCTTGCCGAGGAGGACTTCTACGCCCTAGTCATCGACCCCAAGGAGGGTTATGACACGGGCACCGTCGCCGGCTGGATCGCCACGAACGCCCGCATGGCCCAGGCTGACCCGCGCTTCGCGTCCGCCTTCGCGGAGGCAATGGCCGAATAACCGGTGAATTGCCGGGATCGATCGCGCACAAACGAGGAGCTCCCTCCTGTTTTGCCCGTTTAGGGGCCTCGAAGGCTCCAATAATGGGTCAAACAGGAGGGAGCTCCTTCATGCGGCGGCAGCTCTTAGGCGCGGGCGCGCCCGGTCGCAGCTTAGTCCCAGTAGCCCTCGTGGACGGCGCATGCCTCGGCGACGAGCTCGGGGAAGGGGCCGACGACCTCGATCTTCTTCTGGCTGGAGTTGAAGATCTGGCGGCAAGGGGTGTCGAGCGTGGGGTTCTGCTCGTTCTCGCCGGTCTGGGCCATGATGTCGCGCTCGGTCATGGCGTACACGACGCGGCCGACGTTGGCCCAGTAGATGGCGCCGGCGCACATGGCGCAGGGCTCGCCGGTGATGTAGATGCTGCACTGCCACAGGAAGTCGTGGTCGTAGATCTTGCTGGCTGCCTCCATGAGGGAGGTCTCGGCGTGGCCGGTGCAGATGTGTTCGGTTATCTCGCGGTTCTCCTGCTCGAGGACGATGTTCTTGTGCTCGTCGACGAGGATGGCGCCGAAGGGGGTGTTGCCGTGCTCGCGGCTCAGCCTCGACACCTCGATGGCGCGGCGCAGAAACGCGATGTCCTCCTCGTAGGTGAAGGTCGCGCGGCGCGGCTCGTCCCAGCTGTTCTTCTTGTCGGCCATAACGGCTCCTTTCGTCGTGGGCTCATATGCGCCCGGCCTGATTCGCGAAATAAGAAGCGCGCGAAACCGGCAAGGGGCTGCTTGCCGGCTTCGCGCGCTTACATCCCTTCCGCCGCGCGTACCTCGTGCACGCGGCCCCATGTGGGCAAGAAGGGCCTTATTCGCTTTTTTCCTATATCACCATACCATGGAGGGGGCCTTGCGCGCCACTTCGTGCTACCATCTTTGACCACAGGCGATGACAGGGAGAGTACCCGGGGTCGCGCGGCCAAAAGAGAGCGGGGATGGTGGGATCCCGCGACCGCGTCCCGGCGAAGATCACCCCCGAGCCGCGGTCCCAAAGCCGGCGGGGGTGTCGCATCCCTCGTTTCCTGCCGGCAAGTAGGCGCCGCCGGAGTGGCCGCCGTCACAGGCCAGCCGAGTAACGCGGGGAACCGCACGCTGGGTGGTCTCAAGCGAAGTGTGATGTGAGCGCTTCGTCCCAGCAGAACGGGACGGGCGCTTTTTTGGTGCCCAGAAAGGGGTCACGCAAGTGGCGAACCAGTACAAGAAGACGACGAACCTCCCGCAGACGGGCTTCCCGATGCGCGCGAGCCTCGCCCAGAACGAGCCCAAGAGGCTCAAGCAGTGGGAGGACGACGACGTCTACTCCCAGCTCCTCAAGAAGAACGAGGGCCACAAGAAGTTCGTCCTGCACGACGGCCCCCCGTACGCCAACGGCCCGATTCACCTCGGCCACGCGCAGAACAAGATCTCCAAGGACATCATCAACCGCTACAAGGCCATGCAGGGCTTCCAGACGCCCTACGTCCCCGGCTGGGACTGCCACGGCCAGCCCATCGAGCACAAGGTCGAGACCATCCTGGGCACCGAGAAGTTCAACCAGCTGCCCACCGAGAAGGTCCGCGAGCTCTGCCGCAAGATGGCCGTCGAGCAGGTCGACACCCAGCGCCAGGGCTTCAAGCGCCTGGGTGTCCTGGCCGAGTGGGACAACCCCTACCTGACCTACGTCAACGACTACGACGCCACCGACGTCGAGATCTTCAAGGCCATCTACGACCGCGGCGCCATCTACCGCGGCCGCAAGCCGGTCCACTGGTGCTCGCACTGCCACACGGCGCTCGCCGAGGCCGAGATCGAGTACGGCGACGAGGTCAGCCCCGCCATTTTCGTGCGCTTCGAGATGACCACCGTGCCGGCGGGCCTTGAGGCCTGGGAGGGCAAGCTCTGGGTCGACATCTGGACCACCACCCCCTGGACCCTGCCTGCCGACGACGCCGTCATCCTGCACCCCGAGGCGTCTTACGTCGCCGTCATCCACGACGGCTGCGCCGAGATCATGGCTGAGGCCCTCGTCGAGAAGGACTGCGCCAAATTCGGCTACGAGGACGTCGAGCTCGTCCGCGGCGCCGACGGCGAACCCTGGCGCATGACCGGCACCGAGCTTTGCCACAACAAGTACAAGCAGCCGATCTTCGGCGACCAGGGCGTCGAGGGCGAGTTCATCTACGCCGACTACGTCACCCTCGACGACGGCACCGGCATCGTTCACACCGCCCCCGGCCACGGCGTCGACGACTACCTCGCCGGCATGAAGTTCAACATCCCCGTGGTCATGCCCGTCGACGACGACGGCCGCTTCTACAAGGGCGAGGGCATGGGCACCGGCGGCCCCTGGTCCGGCATGGAGGTCAACGAGGCCAACCCCAAGATCATCGAGTGGCTGCGCGAGCGCGGCACCTTGATCCTCCACGAGGACATCAGCCACAGCTACCCGCACTGCTGGCGCTGCAAGCAGCCCGTCATCTTCCGCGCCACGAGCCAGTGGTTCGTCTCGATGGACAAGAAGCTCACCGACGGCCGCTCGCTGCGCGAGGAGGCCACCGAGGAGCTCAACAAGGTCGCGTTCTACCCCTCCCATGCCATCAAGCGCATCGGCTCCATGGTCGAGGGCCGTCCCGACTGGTGCATCTCGCGCCAGCGCAACTGGGGCGTGCCGATCCCTGCCTACACCTGCGAGGACTGCGGCGAGACCGTCATGAACGACGAAACGCTCGACAAGGTCATCGAGCTCTTCCGCAGCAAGGGCTCCGACAGCTGGTTCACCGATGACCCGGCAAGCTACCTCGGCGACGCCTGCGTCTGCCCGAAGTGTGGCGGCCACCACCTCAAGGCCAACAAGGACATCCTCGACGTCTGGTGGGACTCCGGCGTCAGCCACACCGCCGTGTGCAAGCACCGCGGCTACCTGGCGTTCCCCGCAGACATGTACCTCGAGGGCTCCGACCAGCACCGCGGCTGGTTCATGAGCTCGCTCATGACCTCCGTGGGCGCCTACGGCGTGGCCCCCTACAAGTCCGTCGTCTCCCAGGGCTTCACCCTCGACGGCCAGGGCCGCAAGATGTCCAAGTCCCTGGGCAACGTCATCGACCCGAACGCCGAGTGCGACACCCGCGGCGCCGACGTCATGCGCCTGTGGGTTGCCTCCGTCGATACCTCCAACGACGTGCCCTGCGACGACACGATCCTCTCGCACGTCGGCGAGGCCTACCGCAAGATCCGCAACACCCTGCGCTTCCTGCTCGGAGAGATCGAGGGCCAGTTCGACCCGGCGACCGACGCCGTCGCGCTCGACGAGCTCACCGCCTACGACCAGCTCACGCTCGCCCGCATGTGCCAGGTCCACCAGACGGTGACCGAGGCCTACGAGGGCTATCGCTTCAACGTCGTCTACCGCAACCTCTACGACTACGTGACGGAGCTCTCCAACGGCTACCTCAACGCCACCAAGGACCGCGTCTACTGCGGCGCCAAGGACGGCGCCGACCGCAAGAGCGCCCTGACCGTCTGGGCCCAGATCCTCACCATGCTCGTCCACGACCTGCAGCCGATTCTGGCCTTCACCTGCGACGAGGCCATGGAGTTCCTGCCGGCCTCCATGCGCGACGGCCAGACCCGCGCCGCCCTTCTCGACTGGTACCAGGCTCCTTGGACCGCCGACGAGGTCGCGGCCAAGCTCGCCGCCTACGAGCAGCTCTCGGCCGCACGCGACGCCTTCACCAAGGCCTTCGAGGAGGCCAAGGCCGACGGCTCGGTGACCGAGAACACCAGCCAGGCGGCCAAGGCGACCCTTACCCTTCCCGCCGACGCCTCCGAGTCGCTCGCCGGCGTCGACCTCGCCGAGGTCTTCGTCTGCGCGGCCGTCGAGGTCGAGGCCGGCGACGAGCTCGCCTGTGCAGTCGCGCCTGCCGACGGCGAGAAGTGCCCGCGCTGCTGGAACTACCGCGTCCTTGGCGCCGACGGCCTCTGCTGCCGCTGCCACGACGCCGTGGCCGCGCAGGAGTAGCGCTTGGCCGCGCAGCTCAAAACCACGCCCGTGTCCCGCCGCCTCGGTCTCTTCGCCGGGGCGGCGGCCCTCGTGGTCGCGCTCGACCAGCTCGCCAAGGTGTGGGCCCGCGCGTCGCTCACCCCCGGCTCGCCCGTCACCCTCGTTCCACACGTGATGGACCTCTCGCTCGTGTACAACACCGGCGCGGCGTTCTCGATGGGGGAGGGCAAGGGCATGCTGTTCGTGCTCATCGCCGCCGTCATCACCGCCGCCTGCGCCGCCATGGCGTACAAGGAGGAGACGCTCCCGTCGCCCCTCGCCGCCACCCTCGGCTGCGTGGCGGGCGGCGGCATCGGCAACGCTATCGACCGCGTCGTGGCCGGCCGCGTCACCGACTTCTTTGCCACCACCTTCATGGACTTCGCCGTCTTCAACGTCGCCGACATCTTCATCACGTGCGGCGTAGTGGTTGCGTTCGTTCTCTGGGTCCGTTGGGACAAGGAGCGCGAGGCGGCCGAAGCTGGCTCTGAGGTCAACTGATATGGGCAAGCGCATCGTGAACCTGCTCGTCGGGCCCGAGTCCGACGGCATGAGGCTTGACGCCTTCCTCGCCGCGGCCGATGGCATGCCCTCTCGCTCGGCGTGCGCCAAGCTCGTCGAGGCCGGCTCCGTCCAGATAAACACCTGCCCCGCGACCTCGAAGTCCGAGAAGGTGCTGCTCGGCGACCGCGTCCAGGCAGAGGTCGAGGACGCCCCGGCCGATGCGGGCGGGCTTCTTGCCCCCAATCCCTACATCCCGCTCGACGTTCGCTTTGAGGACGACTACCTGCTCGTCATATCCAAGCAGGAGGGCCTCGTGTGCCACCCGAGCCCGGGGCATGTGGACGACACACTCGCCAACGCGCTCGTCGCCCGCTGCGGCTACGAGCACCTGGGCATGCTCCAGGGGGAAGAGCGCCCCGGCATCGTGCATCGGCTCGACATGGACACCTCCGGCCTTATGGTCGCCGCCAAGGACGACGCAACGCAGAAGGCGCTGCAGGACCTCATCCGCATGCGCGTGCTCGACCGCCGCTACATCACGCTGGTCCACGGCTACGTCGCCCGCGATGAGGACACCATCGTCACGGGCATCGCCCGCTCGACCCGCGACCGCCTTCGCATGGCCGTCTCCGACGTCCCCGGGGCGCGCGAGGCCATCACCACCTATCGAACGCTCGAGCGTTTCGAGGCGGGCACCCGCGACGAGGGCTACAGCCTGCTCGAGTGCCACCTCTACACTGGCCGGACGCACCAGATCCGCGTGCATATGCGCCACACGGGGCACCCGCTCGTGGGCGACCAGCTCTACGGGCGCGGCGACGACCGCGTGAACCTCGGGCTGCGCAGGCAGTTCCTCCACTCGTGGAGCATCGCCTTCGACCACCCGGCTACCGGGGAGCGAATCGAGCGATGCGACCGACTGCCCGACGACCTTCTCGCTATACTTAATCAAATAGGGGAGCGCTCCATGGGGCGCACCGAGGCCGGCGAGCGTATCTGCCCGCTGCTCGGCTGCGACGGCTAGGGCGCACTTCTGACCTGTCTGACGTCACACGAGGAGCTCTCAAACATGATGCTCAACAAGCTCGGCCTCACGCCGATCGTGATATTCAACCTGATCATCTGGCTCTTCTTCACGCTCGCGTACTTCTATCAGATCGTCTACATCGTCCGCGTGCTCATGCGCGGCACGGTCAAGCTGCCCGAGGCAAAGAAGAACCACCGTTATGCCTTCTTCATCGCCGCCCACAACGAGGAGGCCGTCATCGGCAACCTCGTGCGCTCTATCCTTTCTCAGGACTACCCGCGCGAGCTCGTCGATTGCTTCGTCGTGTGCGACGCCTGCACCGACAACACCCACGCCGAGGCCGAGGCCGCTGGGGCCATCACCTGGGACCGCAACGACCTCGCGCGCAAGGGCAAGAGCTGGGTCATGGACTACGGCTTCGACCGCATCTTGAATGAGTACGGTGACAAGTACGAGGCGTTCATCGTCATGGACGCCGACAACATCATCGCGCCCGACTACCTGAAGATCATGAACCAGGCCTTCGACGCCGGCTACCTCGTCTGCACGAGCTACCGCAACTCCAAGAACTTCGACTCGAGCTGGATCAGCTCCGCCTACGCCACCTGGTTTTTGCGCGAGGCCCGCTTCCTCAACAACGCGCGCATGATGGTCGGCACGAGCTGCGCCATCTCCGGCTCTGGCTGGATGGTCTCCGAGAAGATCGTTCGCGGCATGCACGGCTGGGACTTCCACACCCTGACCGAGGACATCCAGTTCTCCACGTTCTGCTGCGCGCACAACGTTCAGATCGGTTTTGCCCCGGCGGAGTTCTTCGACGAGCAGCCGCTCACCTTCAAGGCGTCCTGGACCCAGCGCATGCGCTGGACCAAGGGCTTCTACCAGGTGTTCTTCTCGTACGGCCGTGACCTTGTCAAGGGCATCCGCAAGGGTCAGTTCGCCTCGTACGACATGCTCATGACCATCGCCCCCGGCATGATCTTGACGTTGCTCTCCTTCTTTGTGAACGCCGTCTACCTGATCGTGGGCACGCTGTCGCACGGCTTCATCGCCACCGAGGCCGAGCTCTCCATGTGCGTGGGCTCGCTCGTCATGACCTTCGCCTCGATGTATGTCGTCTTCTTCATCCTCGCGGTGATCACCACCATCTCTGAGCGCGAGCACATCCACGCAAAGAAGAAGTGGCGTATCATCACGAACCTCTTCACCTTCCCGATCTTCATGATGACCTACATCCCCATTACGGTCGCGGCCCTCTTCAAGAAGGTCGAATGGGTCCCCACCAAGCACGACATCGCCGTCAACTTCGACGACGTCATGGCCGAGGGCGCGAAGTAGCGCTTCTCGCCCCGCTCCTGCCGACGGCCCCGGCCTCCCTTTGAACTGCGGACAGTCCTCTTCGCACGAGCGTGACATTAAGTCACGCTCGGCTCATGCGGAACTGGTTCAAAGGGAGGCCGGGGCCGCCTGCTGTCGCGTCGGTGAAAACGAAGAACAAGGTTGATGCTGCCATTTTGTTTGTCAAGCTAACATTTGAGCAGCTCAATGGGTATTTATTGTCGTTGGGCCATTGATGTGACTCGATGCTACAATATCGTGCAATATGGCCGAGTCTGGGCCTGCGGCAGCGCAGGCGAAGGGAGTTACACCGTATGGCAACGTTCTTCGAGGGAGAATCGCACACCTTCTCTGAGTACCTGCTCGTTCCTGGTTATTCCTCGGCGGAGAACATCCCCGCCAACGTCTCCTTGAAGACCCCGCTCTGCAAGTTCAAGCGCGGCGAGGAGTCTCCGATCACCCTCAACGTTCCCATGGTCTCTGCCATCATGCAGTCGGTTTCCGGCCCCAAGCTCGCCATCGCGCTTGCGCAGGAGGGCGGCATCTCGTTCATCTACGGTTCCCAGAGCGCCGACGACGAGGCCGCGATGATCCGCGAGGTCAAGGCGTATAAGGCCGGCTTTGTCGTCTCTGACTCCACCCTTACCCCCGACATGACGCTGGCCGAGGTCTTGGAACTGCTCGACCGCACCGGCCACTCCACCATGCCCGTCACCGAGGACGGCACCCCGCACGGCAAGTTCTGCGGCATCGTGACCTCCCGCGATTACCGCGTGTCGCGTGACTCCCGCGACCGTAAGGTCAAGGACTTCATGACCCCGGCCGACAAGACCGTCTGCGCCGAGGACGGCACCTCCCTCAAGGTCGCCAATGACCTCATCTGGGAACACAAGCTCAACGCCCTGCCCATCGTCGACAAGGACGGCAACCTCGTCTCGCTCGTCTTCCGCAAGGACTACGACTCCCACAAGAGCCGCCCGAATGAGCTGCTCGACTCCTCCAAGCGCTATCTTGTCGGTGCCGGCATCAACACCCGCGATTACGCGGAGCGCGTGCCCAAGCTCCTCGAGGCCGGTGCCGATGTCTTGTGCATCGACTCCTCCGAGGGCTTCTCCGAGTGGCAGAAGCGCACGATCGAGTGGATCCGCGACAACTACGGCGACGAGGTCAAGGTCGGCGCCGGCAACGTCGTCGACGCCGAGGGCTTCCGCTTCCTCGCCGACTGCGGCGCGGACTTCATCAAGGTCGGCATCGGCGGCGGCTCCATCTGCATCACCCGCGAGACCAAGGGCATCGGCCGTGGCCAGGCCACTGCGCTCATCGATGTGTGCCGCGCCCGCGACGAGTACTTCGAGGAGACCGGCGTCTATGTGCCCGTGTGCTCCGACGGCGGCATCGTCTACGACTACCACATGACGCTCGCGCTTGCGATGGGCGCCGACTTCATGATGCTCGGCCGTTACTTCGCCCGCTTCGACGAGTCCCCGACCGAGCGCGTCAACGTCAACGGACAGTACATGAAGGAGTACTGGGGCGAGGGCTCCGCTCGCGCCCGCAACTGGCAGCGCTACGACCTCGGCGGCGCGGCCAAGCTCAGCTTCGTCGAGGGCGTCGACTCCTACGTTCCCTACGCCGGCACGCTGCACGACGGCGTCAACGGCACCCTCTACAAGGTCAAGTCGACCATGTGCAACTGCGGCGCGAACTCCATCCCCGAGCTGCAGGAGAAGGCTCGCCTCACGCTGGTGTCCTCCGTCTCGATCGTCGAGGGCGGCGCCCACGACGTCGTTGTCAAGGACCAGAGCCACCAGAGCGTGAGCTACCGCTAAGGCAGCTCGAAAACCATCGCCTGGCATCGCCCCGGGGCACTTGCGGCTCCGGGGCTTTTTGTCGACTATTTGAAGAGGTCGGGAACCTACTTTGATAGAAAGCCCGATAAGGGCAAAATGAACAGTGTTCATATTGGAGGCGGGAATGAACACAGTCGTCACATCCAAAGAGGAGATCCTGAAAAAGAGCCGAGAGCTTATCCAGGAAAACGGGTGGGCCTCGGTCAACATCCGCTCGGTCGCCGCTGCGTGCGGCGTCTCGGTCGGCTCCATCTACAATTACTTCGAGTCGAAGTCGGCGCTGGTGAGCGCCACCGTCGAGAGCGTCTGGGAGGACATCTTCCATCGTCCGGACGATGGGTCCGTCTTTGCGGACACGCTCTCGTGCGTCAAGTGGATGTTTGGGCAGCTCGAGTACGGCTGTGAGCGCTACCCGGGCTTCTTTACCCACCACTCGCTCGGGTTCATGCAGCAGGACACGGCTGATGGCAAGCGTCAGATGCGCCAGGCGTGGCAGCACATCCTCGATGAGCTCTGGGCGGTGCTACTGCGGGACGGGAAGGTCCGCGCGGATGCCTTTACCGCCGACCTTACGGCAGACGCCTTTGCTCAGGTGCTCTTCTCGCTCATGCTGTCTGCTGCCGTTCGGCAGGATTTCGACTCCTCCGCGGTTCTGGAGATCGTGCGTCGAACCATCTACTGAGCCATCTACTGAAAAGTCACCCGCGGTCAGGCGTGCTTTTTTCGTCACCAAAATGAACACTGTTCAACTTGTTCGGTTAGGAGAAACATGATGCAGGCCATTGTCGAAACGTTGTTTGCTATCTGCTACCTTGCTACGGTTCTTGCCGTCGGCATCCGAATGATCCGAGGCGCCAAGGGCTCGCGCCAGTTCGAGCTCTTCGGCTGGATGGCGATCGTGCTCGGCGCGGGCGACTCCTTCCACCTCGTTCCCCGCGCGCTCGCCCTGTGCACCACCGGCCTCGACTCCTTCGCCTTCCAGCTGGGCCTCGGCAAGTGGATCACCTCGGTGACCATGACGGTCTTTTATGTCCTTCTTTACTATGTGTGGCGCGAGCGCTATGAGGTCGAGGGACACAAGTCGCTGACCGTTGCCGTATACGCCCTGGCGGCCATCCGCGTGATCTTGTGCATTATGCCGCAGAACCAGTGGCTCACCGACCACTCGCCGCTTATTTGGGGTATCTACCGCAACATCCCCTTCGCCCTGCTCGGCATCCTCGTCATCGTGCTGTTCTATCGCAGCGCCAAAGAGAAGGGCGACAAGGCCTTCGGCTGGATGTGGCTCACCATCGTGCTCAGTTTCGGCTTCTACATCCCGGTCGTGCTGTGGGCCGAGGCTATCCCCATGATCGGCATGCTGATGATCCCGAAGACCTGCGCCTACGTCTGGACCGTCATGATCGGCTACAACGCGATGAAGAGGGAGCTTCGGAAGTAGCCCGACTTTGTAACCTGCGAGCGACGGGGGCGCTGCGGCGCCCGATGCCTGCTACAATCAACAAGTTACCGTATGAGCAGGCAAAGGAGCGCTTTCATGTGCGACGACGCTAAAAGCACCTTCGAGGTCCCGGCATACGACGCCGAGGCCATCGAGACCAAATGGCAGAAGACGTGGGCCGACACGGAGCTCTACAAGACTGACGAGGATCCCGCCAAGCCGAAGAAGTTCGTGATGGAGATGTTCCCGTACCCGTCGGGCGACCTCCACATGGGCCACGCGCGCAACTACACCATCGGCGACGCCATGGCGCGCCAGGCGCGCATGCGCGGCTTCGACGTCCTTCACCCGATGGGCTTCGACGCCTTCGGCCTTCCCGCCGAAAACGCCGCCATCAAGCACAACACCCAGGCGGGTAAGTGGACCCACCAGAACATCGCCCAGGCCGTCAAGACCATGAAGCGCATGGGCTTCTCCTACGACTACGATCGCATGTTCAACACCTGCGACCCCGAGTACTACAAGTGGGGCCAGTGGATGTTCCTCAAGATGTGGGAGAAGGGCCTGGCTTACCGCAATACCTCGCCGGTCAACTGGTGCCCCTCCTGCAACACGGTCCTGGCCAACGAGCAGGTCGTCGACGGCAAGTGCTGGCGCTGCGGCTCCGTGCCCGAGAAGCGCGAGCTCTCGCAGTGGTACCTCAAGATCACCGACTACGCCCAGGAGCTCCTCGACGACCTCGACCAGCTCGACGGCTGGCCCGAGAACGTCAAGGCGCAGCAGCGCAACTGGATCGGCCGCTCCGAGGGCGCCGAGATCGACTTCGCGCTCGCGGCGGAGGACGGCGTGACGCCTACCGACCGCAAGATCACCGTCTTCACCACCCGTGCTGACACCCTCTTTGGCGTGAGCTTCTTCCTGCTGCCGCCCGAGAGCCCGCTTGCCGCCGAGCTCGTCGCCGGCACCGAGTACGAGGCTGCCTTTAAGGAGCTCAAGGCCGCGACCGAGAAGGTCAGCTCCGTCGACCGCCAGGGCTCCGAGCGCGAGAAGCACGGTGTCTTCACCGGTCGCTACGTCATCAACCCGATCAACGGCCGCCCGGCCCCGATCTGGGTCGCCGACTATGTCCTCATGGACTACGGCACCGGCGCCGTCATGGGCGTCCCCTGCGGCGACCAGCGCGACTTCGACTTCGCAAAGAAGTACGGCCTCGAGATCGCCCCGATCATCTGCGAGAAGGACGACCCGCTCTACGAGGAGCTCAAGGACGAGCGCGAGCTGCGCGTCACCTCCGTCGACTGGGACCACGCCATGGTCGCCGAGGGCTATCTCGTCCAATCCGGCGAGTTTACCGGCATGAAGGGCGGCAAGCACTCCGAGGCAGTCGACGCCATCATCAAGTGGCTCGGCGATCGCGGCATCGGTCGCGAGAAGGTCCAGTTCCGCCTGCGCGACTGGCTCATCAGCCGCCAGCGCTACTGGGGCAACCCCATCCCGATGATCCACTGCGACTGCTGCGGCGACGTGCCAGTGCCCTACGACCAGCTTCCCGTCACCCTGCCCGAGAACCTCGACCTCGGCGCCGGCGAGACCCTCGCCGAGTACGCGCCCTTCTACGAGACCACCTGCCCCAAGTGCGGCAAGCCGGCCAAGCGCATCACCGACACCATGGACACCTTCACGTGCTCTTCTTGGTACTACCTGCGCTACACCGACCCCCACAACGAGGAGCTGCCCTTCTCGAAGGCTGCCGTGGACCGTTGGATGCCCGTCGACAACTACATCGGTGGCATCGAGCACGCCATCCTGCACCTGCTCTATAGCCGTTTCTGGACCAAGGTCCTTCGCGACCTCGGCATGATCGACGTCGACGAGCCCTTCACCAACCTGCTCTGCCAGGGCATGGTCAAGGACGAGAACGGCGATGTCATGTCCAAGTCCAAGGGCAACGTCGTTCCTCCCTCGAGTGTGATCGGGCCCTACGGCGCCGACACCATGCGCCTCGCGATCCTCTTCATCGCGCCGCCCGAGAAGGACTTCGACTGGGACCCTAAGGCCGTCGCCGGCGCGAACCGCTTCATCAAGCGTGCCTGGAACGTCGTCTGGCAGCTCGCCGAGAACGGCCACGCGGGCGAGTTCGACCACAAGGCGCTCAAGGGCCACGCGGCTGCGCTGTTCCGCACCCTGAACGGTCTCGGCGACCGCAGCACCTCCGACTTCGACCGCGGTCAGTTCAACACGGCCATCAGCGCCGCCATGGAGATTGTCAACGCCGCGAGCAAGTACGTGGTCGAGACCCCGGCTGCCGATCGCGTCGCCGAGCTCGACTACCTCGTCGCCCGCGACATCGTCGCCATGCTCGCCCCGATCATCCCGCACTGGGCCGAGGAGCTCTACCACGAGGCCTTGCACCTCGACGGCTCCGTCTACAACGAGCCGTGGCCCGAGTTCGACCCCGAGCTCGCCAAGTCGGACGAGGTCGAGCTCGCCGTCCAGATCAAGGGCAAGGTCCGCGGACACGTGACCGTCGCCGCCGACGCCTCCGACGACGAGTGCGCCGAGGCCGCAAAGGCCGCCGTCGCCGACCAGCTCGAGGGCAAGGACATCAAGAAGGTCATCGTCATCAAGGGTCGTCTGGTCAACATCGTCGCGATCTAGGGTCTGCGCCTATAAGTGGACGCGCCCCGCGGCTCCTAGGGAATACTCCCTCGGCGCCGCGGGGCGTTATCATTTGGTTGATGAAGTCGCAGAAGGCTCGGGAGGTTTTCTTCTCATGGGCAAAAACGGAGAGAAGAACAGCTGGTTCAAGCCGAACTTCTGGACGTTCGCGTACCTCGACGAGGCCACGCGGCCGCGCGGCACGGAGCAGCCGGTCACGTTCGGGGGCTGCCTTGCGGCGGCGGGCGCGACGGTGGCCGCGTTCGGGCTTTTTATCTTTCTGATTTGGCTGCTCCCGACGCTTGCGTCGATCATGTAGCGGGGCTGATCAGAGGAACTCCGTGAGGCTGTGGTAGACGGTGCCGTCGAGCCCGGTCGCGGCATCGGCCTCAACGAGCGAGTCGAGCACCGCCTCCTCGGTCGCCTCCGCGCAGGCGCGGAAGAACGCGTCGAGTGACTCTTCCGGCACGCGCTCGCAGGCGGGCAATGCACCGTCTTCCGGACCCATCGAAAGCCCCGTCGTGAAGCCGAGGAATATGTCGCCCGAGCCGTGGCCCATGTAGGAGCCGCAGCGCACGAGGCCGACGGTAGCGCGGCGAATTACGCGCCCGAGCTGCCTCGACAAGAGCGGGGCGTCGGTGGCGACGATGGCCATGACCGAGCCCTTCTCGGGGGCGCAGGCGTCGGTTTCCCCCGCGATCCGCTCGAGGACCTGAGGCCCCATATGGCGGCCGCAGACCATGAGGTCGGGCATGCGGCCGAAGTTCGTCTGCACAAGCACGCCTACGGTCCAGGCGCGCCCACCTTTCTCGACGAGGCGGGAGGAGCTGCCGATGCCGCCCTTGAGGCCGAAGCAGACGGTGCCGCGGCCTGCGCCGACGGCTCCGCGGGCGAAGTCCTTGCTCGCGTCGTCGATGGCGGCGAGCACCTCTTTCATGCCTATGGGCCTGGCCTGGATACGGCTGATGCGCCCGTCGTTGGTCTCGCCGACAACGGGGTTCACGCTCTGGGGAAGGGCATGCCCCGCGCGCTCCTCTTCCCTTAGGGCATTCTCTATCAGCGCGTCCGCGACGCGCCCGACGTTCATCGTGCCGGTGAGCGCGATTGGCGTCTCGAGGTAGCCGAGCTCAGCGACCTGGACGGTGCCGCAGGTCTTCCCGTAGCCGTTGAGGGAATGGGCGGAGGCCACGGGCCGCGCGGAGAAGACCGAGCCCTTGCAGGGGACGACGACCGTCACACCCGTGTGCAGCCCGCGATCGGGGTCGTCGACGGTCGCGTGCCCGACCTTGACGTCCGCTACATCGGCGATGCTGTTGCGCGGGCCGCGAGGGAGCGACCCCACCGAAAGCCCGTATGACTCGATGCCCATGGCTTCTTCCTTTTGCTGGTGGTTTTAGTTGAGGACCTTCGCCCAATCGTCCCCGAACTTGCGGCGCAGGTCGAGGATCGCCTCGCAGAACACATAGCCGTGCGGCGCCGAGGTGCGCACGAGGCGTCCTTCTTTGTAGGCGATCAGGCGGTTTTTCGGCACGGGACGCCACTGCGGCACCTCGGCCTCGCCGCCGAGCGGCGTCGTCGAGAAGAAGATCGCGTCTGTCGAGAGCTGACGGAAATACAGCGTGTCGACGTTCGTGTTCGTGTGGACGTAGGTGTACTCGCCGTCGTCGATGATGAGGTTCAAGCGGTTCAGGTTGCTGATCTGCGCGATCGCTTCGGAGAGCGCCTGGAACCGCGTGTCGAAGCTGAGGTCGCTGCCAGAGCGCATCGCCGCCTCGTTGACGACGTCGATGAGGAAGAGCAGGGCTCGCTCGGAGTCGGTCTGCCCTGCCTCCTTGCGGTCGTAGGTGGCCAGAAGCTCCTCGTTGAAGAGGATGCCGTTGTGGATGAGGGTCCACTCTCGCCCGGAGATGTCGGTTGTGTAGAACGGGTGGCAGTTCTCGCGCACGGTTTTCCCGCAGGTGGAGAGGCGAATGTGGGCCTCAAGCCGGCAGGAGTCGATTGCGTGCGCGCAGAACCTGGGCATGGCGTCCGAGGTCCAGGCCGCGACGGGCTCGCGGTAGAGGTAGACGTCGCTGTCGTCGCCGTGGTCCTCGGGTTTGGGAAGCATTCGCGCAGGCATAGCGGTGTTTGTGCAAGACTTGCGCCAAGCGATGCCCCAGCCGTCCTTGTGCTTATGGCTATGGGAGAAGAACTCCTCGAGGTAGGCGTTGACCCGCATGGGCCTCACGGCGTTGACGGCAAACAGCTCGCACACGTTCTTCTTCCTTCCTCGGTCTGATGAGCGGCGAACCTTATGGTAGCCAATGGCGTGGCAAGGCGGCGCCGCGGTGTTAGACTCGAAACCGTTGAATAACCGGCAGGAAGAAGGACACATGAGCGATATCGACCACGCACGGGGCCTTTGCGAGTTCGTCGACGGCTGCCCGAGCATGTTCCACACGACGGCGCGCATAGCCGAGAGGCTCGCTGGCGAGGGCTTCGTGGAGCTTCCCGAGGGCGACGCGTGGAAGGTCGTGCCCGGAGGTCGCTACTTCACGCGTCGCAACAACTCCAGCGTCATCGCCTTCGCGGTGGGCAAGGACCTCGGTGACTACCACTTCCAAGTGGCGGCTGCCCACGGGGACTCGCCGTGCTTCAAGGTGAAGAGCGTAGCCGAGCTCGCAGGTCCCGGCGATTACCTGCGCCTCGACGTCGAGGCCTACGGCGGCACGATCGACCACACCTGGCTTGACCGCCCGCTCGGCATCGCGGGCCGCGTGCTCGTGCGCGACGGCGCCCGCGTGGAGAGCCGCCTCTTCGACAGCGCCGCGGACGTCGCGCTCATCCCGAGCGTGGCTATCCACCTGAACCGCGAGGGCGGCAAGTCCCCCGAGCTCAACCGCGCCGTCGACCTGTGCGCGCTCTTCTCGGCAGGCGAGCTCGGCGAGGGGTCGTTCGACCGTTACGTCGCGGCCAAGCTCGGCGTGGACGCTGCCGACGTCCTTGCGCGCGACCTTTTCCTCTATAACCGCCAGGAGGCGCGCGTGTGGGGCGCCGCGAGCGAGTTCGTGAGCGCGGCGAAGCTCGACGACTTGGGCTGCGCGTACGCCGCGCTCGAGGGCTTCCTCGCCGCGGGCGTCAACGACGTGCAGGTCAACGTGTTCGCGTGCTTCGACAATGAGGAGGTCGGCAGCAACACGAAGCAGGGCGCCATGTCCACCTTCCTGAAGGATGTGCTCGTGCGCGCCAACGCAGCCCTCGGCCGCAGCGACGAGGACCTTCGCCGCGCCGTCTCGCGCTCCTTCATGCTGAGCTGCGACAACGCCCATGCCTGCCACCCCAACCACCCCGAGAAGCACGACGAGGCCAACCGCTGCTGGCTCAACCGCGGCCTTGCCATCAAGGAGGCGGCAAACCAGCACTACTGCTCCGACGCCTTCAGCCGCGCCGCCATCGCGGCCGTTCTCGACGCGGCGGGCGTACCGCACCAGACCTTCGCCAACCGCTCCGACATGGCGGGCGGCGGTACCCTGGGCAACCTCTCGAACACGCAGGTGAGCATGCACGGCGTCGACGTTGGCCTGCCGCAGCTCGCCATGCACTCGGCATACGAGACCGCGGGCGCTCGCGACGTCGAGCTCGGCGTCGACGCCCTTGCGGCCTACTACCGCTGCGACCTGCACATCGACGGCGCCGACTCCTTCGAGCTCCGCTGACCTGCCGAATCGGTCCGCCTGGCTTAGCGAGAAGGGCGCTCTCTAAACCGGGTGGGCCGAGATGACGGGTGTTGGTACGGCGACACAAAGGCACGTTGCTTTCAACGTTTTCTTTGGTACGACCTAACATAGGGTTTGAGCTGCACTCTCCATATTCTGTTCACAGTGGTTGTGTTCAGGAATTACACCAAGGAGAGGACCGGACCATGCCCATGAAGTCAAAGACCAAGCTCGTTAAGGTGCTGCTCACCAACATCATGATCGCCTTCGCGATCTCGCTCGTCGCGAGTTACATCGCTATCGGGCAGGCCGGCGTCCCTGCCGAGGCCGTCGCTCCTGCGACTGTATTCTCGACGCTCAAGAACTTCCCGATGGCCTACGTCATCTCGTTCTTCATCGGCATGTTCATTCCGTGCGAGAAGTGGGGATTCGGTTTCGCGACGGGTACCTGCCACCTGAGCCCTGCCGACGGCCTCAAGTTCGGCGCCGCTCTCAACCTCGTGGTCAACACCGTCTACGTCGCGATCAACTCCGTGATCCTCACCTATGTGAACGCGTGCGTCTTCAACGGCGCGCCCCTCGCCGCCTTCCCGTTCGCCTGGGCGAGCTCCATCGTCCAGTGCTGGATCGTCGGTTACGTCGTCTCGCTTTTCTGGGCGCCCGCCTGCGAGAAGTGGGCACGTCAGATTTGCAACGACCCTGCGCCTCAGACGCACTAAAGCCTGGCGATAAACGCTTGGTGGACCTGCCTGCGCTCGCGTGGGCAGGTCCACCTATTTATAGGGAAGGCTGATGGACGATATGATTTCGAGCGAAAGCGCGGGCGAGGGCCTTTGGCGCATACACAACGAGATGGGGGAGGTCTGCTATCTCGTTGAGGGCGCCCGCGAGGCGGCGCTCGTCGACACGATGGGGGGCTTCGGCGATCTTGGCGCGCTCGTGGTCGGCCTCATCGGAAAGAAGCCTTTGAAGGTTCTTCTTACCCACCGGCACGCGGATCACGTCGGCGGGGCGTACTGGTTTTCCGATGTTTGGGCGCATGCGCAGGAGGCTTCGTGCTGGGGCGTCTGCGAGCGCTACGCGCACATCGTGGCCGAGCATGCCGCAAAAGAGGGCTATGCCGACGCGTCGACGCTCTTCGGGCCCCGCGACGGTGCGCGCCCACGGGTGCACATAACCGCTGAGGGCGACGTGTTCGACCTGGGCGGGCGCACTCTTCGGGTCGTCGAGCTTTCGGGGCACACCTCGGGCTCGATCGGGTTTCTTTGCCAGGAGCTCGGAATTCTGTTCTCCGGCGATGCGGTGACGCCGATCGAGTGCCTCTGTTTTCCCGAGAGCTCGTCTGTGCAGACATACAAAGAAACCCTCGGAAAGCTTCGATGCCTGCAGTTCGAGCGCTTCTGGACCGGGCACCACCTGCACGACTTCACAAAGAAGGACCTCGACGGCTTCGAGTCCGCCGCCGACTTCGTCCTTTCCGGCGACAGGGGCTACGCTTGGCACCACGGGTTCATCCCCGATTGGGAGGGCACGATCCACTTCGCGCCCAACGGCGTCAATGATGTGGACTCGTGCGATTTCCGCGCCGTCATCACCCGCGGGCTGCCCGCGCCGAGAAGGCGCCGCCCCCGTCCTTAGCCGCGGCTAACGCCGGCGGAGGATGAGGTAGCGATTCAGATTCCCGGCTCGACCGTCGGCGGAGTAGCGCCCAACCTCGTCGGCCTCGCCGGACACCGCCTCCGCGAGCCGCGACACCTCGCCCTCGCCGAAGCTGTGGCAGTAGCGGTACGGCGCCGTCCCTTGCCAATCCAGGAGGTAATCGCCCGGTTCGAGCGAGCGCGGCGAGAAGCCCTCGAAGGGCGGCTCCTTCGCGGCGCGCGCCGTCGCGTCGGCGGCTTTTCTTGCCAGGCGCGGATCTTCGGCAAAGGCCCAGAAGCTCATGACGGCGATGCCCCCGGCGCGTGTGTGGGCAAGGAGCATCCGCAGCACGTCCTCGCGAAGCTCGGCGCCGGGGACATGATGCATGAAGCCGAAGCAGACCGTGAGGTCGGCGGGCGGCACGTCGGCAAGAAGGGCCTCGCCACTGCGACTTTTGTCCATAAGCGCCCCGAGCACATCGAGCTCCCTATACGAGAAGCCCGCGACCGCGTCGGCATGTCCCGACTCGTCGAAGATCAGCTCATCGCAGGAGTCCACGCCGTGGAGCTCAAGCGGGCGATCGGCCTGTTCGACAAGGAACGCCTCGAAGCGGAGATTTCCGCAGGCGAGGTCGAACACGCGCAAGGGGCGGTCGGGGTCGCCCTGGCTATGGCCAAGGTGCTTCCCCGCGACCTCGAGTGCGCGGCCCCATCCAGGCCACGGCGCCTGGCGGGTCCTGGAGAACGAATGGGCGTTCTCGCGATAAAACCGGTTGTTGAGCTCGATGAGCCTCTGTGCGAAGGCGCGCTCCACAGTAGATCTCCCACGGCGGCTAGAATGGTCGTATGGAACAGATTCTATTGCAGATAGCCGCGCTCCTGCGCGCGGGGCGCCCGGTTGACGACGCCGTAGTGACGAAGCTCGTGCACGCGGCGTCGCGCGGCGCCGCGCAGCCTCCAGCCAAGCGACAGCTTCTGCCCTTTTACCTGCGCACCAAGAAAGAAGACCCAGAGCGCTGGGCCTCGTGGCAGCTCTCGCCCGGCCTCGAGCGAGAGCTTCTGCGCGCTATCCGCATAAAGCCCCGCCGCACCGCCTCGGGTGTGGCGACCATCACCGTGATCACCAAGCCCTGGCCGTGCTCGGGCGACTGCGTATTCTGCCCGAGCGACCTCAGGATGCCCAAGAGCTACCTGCACGACGAGCCGGCGTGCGCCCGCGCCGAGCAGAACCGCTTCGACCCCTACCTGCAGGTGAGCTCGCGGCTGACGGCGCTCTCGCAGATGGGACACGCGACCGACAAGATCGAGCTCATCGTGCTCGGCGGCACCTGGACCGACTATCCCGAGGGCTACCAGGTCTGGTTCATGAGCGAGCTCTTCCGCGCGCTCAACGACGACGCCGTGGCGGACGAGGCAGCAAACCCCATGCTCAGGCGCTCCGCCGCGGGCCGCGGGGGAGCTGAGGGCGCCATGGACGCCGTGCCGGACGGCTGCCTTCCCAAGGGCGTGGCCGAGCGCCGCGCGCGGTACCGCGAGTGCTTCTTGGCAAAGGACGCCGAGGCGCTCGCGCAAAGAAGGGCCGAGCTCCAGGCCGATATCGACGACGGGCGCGGGGGAGGGCGCGGCCGCTACAACGCCGCCGTCAAGGAGCTCTACGGCGCCGGAAGCGCCTGGGGGCAGGCGATGTCGTGGCAGAACGCGTCCTGGGAGGAGCTTGAGCGCCGGCAGCGCGCAAACGAGCGTGCCCGGCACCGCGTGGTGGGGCTCGTCATCGAGACCAGGCCGGACGCCGTCACGGCGCGCTCGCTGCATACCATCCGCCGCCTCGGCTGCACGAAGGTCCAGATGGGTGTGCAGAGCATCGACCAACGCGTCCTCGACATGAACGAGCGGCGCATCGAAGTCTCTCGCATGGAGGAGGCCTTCAGCCTGTGCCGGCTGTTCGGCTTCAAGATACACGCCCACTTCATGGTCAACCTCATCGGCTCAACACCGACAGGCGATAAGGCCGACTACCTGCGCTTCGTTGGGCCCGGGCCCTTCCAGCCCGATGAGGTCAAGCTCTACCCGTGCGCCCTCATCGAGGGGACCCGGCTCGTCCGCAAGCACGAATCGGGGGAGTGGAGGCCCTATACGGAAGACGAGCTCCTCGACGTGCTTGCCGCCGACATCGTCGCCACGCCGGCGTTCTGCCGCGTGAGCCGCATGATCCGCGACTTCAGCTCGAAGGACATCGTCGCGGGAAACAAGAAACCCAACCTGCGCCAGATGGTCGAGCGCAGGCTCGCGGCCTCGGGGCGGGAGCGCGTGCGCGAGATCCGCTATCGCGAGATCGGCTCGGACGCGCCGGACCCCGCCGAGCTTGAGATGGACGTCGTCGCGTACTCGACCCCGACATCCGAGGAACGCTTCCTGCAATGGGTCACGCCCGAGGGAAAGATCGCCGGGTTCCTGAGGCTTTCCTTGCCTGACCAGCGCTTTGTTACCGAGTGCGCGAAGCGCTACGGCGATGACGCCCCCGTTGGCGCCGGCGAGGCCATGATCCGCGAGGTCCATGTGTACGGCGTCGCCGCGCGCGTGGGACAGGAGGGGACCGCCGCCCAGCATCGCGGGCTTGGCCGCTCGCTCGTGGCGCGGGCCTGCGAGCTCGCCCGTGAGGCGGGCTTTGGGCGCATCAACGTGATCAGCGCCGTGGGGACCCGCGAGTACTACCGGTCCCTGGGCTTTCTCGACCACGGGCTCTATCAGCAGAAAGCCCTTTAGCGGGGCTTTGCCGCCCAGACGCCTAGCGCTTCTTGAGGGAGAAGAGCGCGGCCGCGGCGCAGAAGGCCATGCATGCATAGCCGAGGACGAACATGAGCGCATACCCGCCCGTGGAGTCGCAGACGAAGCCCCAGAACACGGCCGCCACGGCGCTCATGAGGGAGCCGACCATGCTCACGCGGGAGTAGATGTTCGTGTAGTCGGCGCTTCCGAACACGGTGCGGACGAGCAGCGGGGTCTGGACCGTGGTCATTGCGTAGACGACGCCAAAGAGGAAGGCGCCCGCGAGTAGCAGCGCGAGCGCGCCCGGAGCGAGCCACATGAGGGTCACGCCGACGACGCCCGAGCCGATTCCGAGCGCGATGCCCGCCTTCACGGACCTGTCGTTGACGGCGCCGAGGATAATCTTGCCCACGGCCTGGCCCGCCATGGCGGTCGACGCCACGACTCCCGAGGCGGCCGCGACCTGCGGCAGGGTATCGGCGAAGGAGAGCGCGTAGCTCGGCAGGAACTGGTAGATGGTCTGGTTGAGCGTGATGACGCCGCAGAACGCGGCGAGGGCGAAGAACGCCGGCATCCTCATGGCCTGCTCAGCCGCGACTCCGTCGGCGGCCTCCTGCTCGGCCCTTTCGTCCTTCGAGCCGTTCTCGCCCGAGCCGAAGGGCGCAAGCCCCTTGTCCGCGGGGCTGTCCCTTACCACGAGCAGCGTGAAGGGCAGCGTGCCCACCAGTATGATCGCGCCGAACACGAGGTAAGCGGTGCGCCACCCCTCGGGGCCCGAACCGATGAGGGCGGTCCCGACGGGGTTGAAGATCACCCCGCCGATGCCCGTGAACGCCATGCAGAGCCCGACGAAGAAGCCCACGCGCTTGGCGCACCACGCGTTTATGAGCGTGGGCACCGCGAGGTAGATGAGCGGGGCCACGCCGAGGCCGATGAAGGCGCCGCACACGTAGAACTGCCACATCGCCTGGCACAGGCCCATGCAGGCGCAGCCGGCGCCGCACAAGGCGACCGCCGCGGAAAGCGCGATGCGCGCATCGAGCTTGGACAGTAGTTTTCCCCACACGGGCAGCGTGACCATCATGGCGACGTTCACGATCGAGAAGTACAGCGTGAAGGTGGCCTTGGGCACGCCGAAATAGGCCGAGACCGGCGTAAAGAAGATACCCGCGCAGCTGAGCGCGAGCGCGCACGGCAGGCAGGTGATGGCGATGCAGGCGGCGACGATGGCGTAGGCGTAGTGGAAACCGCCGCTTTTGGTTTGGGTCAAAACGCACCTCTTTCTGGATTCGGCGTCGAATCTAATGACGCACAAGAGGGTGCGGCGGCAAGAAGAAGGGCTTGTCTTCGTGCCGCCGCACAATCAACTGGCAATTCGGTTCCCGTCGGGATTTAGCCCTCTACGTCGGGAACGGCGCCGTCCATGGAAAAGCCCTTCCAGCTGGGCTCGCCGGTGAAGGTCATCACGGGCTCCGCCCCGTCGAGCGCGCGCACGGCGCCCGCCGCAAGGGCGTCCATCTCGAAGTCGCCGGCGTAGACCTTCACGGGGGCGATCCACTCGACGCGCTTGGTCACATAGGAGACGAAGCGGGGGTCGTGGGAGACGCCGCCGGTGAGCACGATGCCGTCGACCTTGCCGCAGACGGCGGCGGCGAAGCCGGCGATGCACTTCGCGACCTGGTAAGCCATGGCGTCGTAGACGACCTTTGCCCACTCGTCGCCCTCATCGATGCGCGCGACGATGCTGCGGGCGTCGTCTGTGCCCAAAAGCCCCACGAGGCCGCCCGTCTTGCCCACGACGGCGTTCATCGATTTTTCGCTCGCGCCTTCGGAGAAGGCCATCTTGACCACAGGCTTTGCCGGAACGTCGCCGCAGCGGTTGGGGGCGAAGGGGCCGGAGCCTTCGAGGACATCGTTGGTGTCCACCATGCGCCCGTGCTCATGGCAGGCCACCGAAAGGCCTCCGCCCACGTGGGCGACGATGAAGTTGCCGTCTTCGTAGGCCATGCCGAGCTCCGAGGCGCAGCGGATGGCGCACTCCTTCTGGTTCAGGCAGTGCACGTGGCTTTTGCGGTAGACGCCGGGCCAGCCGGTGATGCGCGCGACGTCGGCGAGTTCGTCGGTGTCGGGCTGGTTCACGGCGAAGGCGGGGCGGCCGACCTCGCGGGCAAAGGCGTAAAGGAGCGGCGCGCCGAGGATCGCGGGGTGGTTCACGCCGGCGGCGAGTACATGGTCGCAGACCTTCTGGTCGATGGCGAAGATGCCGCCGACGGTGGGGCCCATGGCGCCGCAGTAGCCCGAGAAGGCGTCGATGTCGGAAAGCGCGATGCCCTGGTCGGCAAGGGCGTCGAGAATGGTCTTTCTACGGTATTCGAACTGGTCGGCGGCGCGCTCAAAGGCCGCGAGCTCGTCTGCGGGGTGGGTGACGTTCATGCGGAAGAGCGCCTCCGCGCCGTCGAAGACGGCCACCTTGGTGGACGTGGAGCCCGGCGAGAGCGTGAGGATCTTGTGTCCCATTGTTTTCCTTTCGTGCGGGCGGGGCGCTGTCCTGCGCCCGCGCTGCTGCGTTAACGGGTGGAGAGGACGAGCATCGCGATGTCGCCGACGATCTCGTCGACGGTGGCGCCGCGGCTCGAGTCGGCGACGGGCTTGGCGAAGCCGTTCAGGGTGTGGCCGTACGCCGCGCCCTTGGCGAAGCGCTGGACGAGCTTGATGGCGATGTTGGCCGAGTTGAGGTCGGGGAAGACGAGCACGTTCGCGCGCCCGGCGACCTCGGAGGCACCGCCGACCTTCTTTGCCGCGACGGCCATGTCGATGGCCGCGTCGAGCTGGAGCTCGCCGTCGGCGTCGATGTCCGGCCTGCGCTCATGGACGAGGTCAAGCGCCTCGCGCACGCGCTCGACGCTCTGGCCCGCGCCCGAGCCCTTGGTCGAGAACGAGAGGAAGCCCACGCGCGGCTCCCAGCCCATGATCGAGCGCACGCCGTCGGCTGCAGAAATGGCGATGGAGGCGAGCTCGGAGGCGTTGGGCTCGGGGTTCAGGCCGCAGTCGGTGAAGCAGATCACGCCTCCCTCAGGCCCCTCGAAGCCGGGGGTCTCGACGAGCGCGAGGATGGAGGGGACGTCGACGCCCTCGGCAAGACCGATGGTCATCTGGGCGCACATAAGGACGTCGCCGGTGGTGTTCACATGGCCGCAGAAGGTGCAGTCGACGTCGCCCAGCTCCTCCATGACCATGGCCCACCACATGGGGTTCTTAAGCTTGCGGCGGATGCCCTTGGCCGAGAGCATGCGGGGTTTGCCGGCGTCCATGAAGCGGCTCGCGAGCTCTTCGAGGGCGTCGGCGTCGGAGGTGTCCGCGATCTGCATGCCGGTGAGGTCGACGCCCGCCTCCTCGGCGGTCGCTCGGATGATGTCGGCGGGGGAGACGAGCACGGGGATGCCGATGCCGTCGTCGGCCACGCGGCGAGCCGCCTGGAGGGTCTTTGCCGCCTCGCACTCGGGCAGCGCGACGCGCGCCTTGCGCTCGCAGGCCTTGGCGTCCTCGGTGAGCTTCTGGATAAGTGTCATTGGGGTGTTCCTTTCTACACAAAAGGGGCCCGGCAAGGGGCAAGAAGCGCCTGGCCGGGCCCCTGGGGGCGACTACATGGAGAGGGCGTCGTCCACGAACTTGGCGGCGTCGAGGAAGGTCTTGCACTTGTTGAGCTGCATGTAGGGGACCTCGACCTCGTACTCGTCCTCGAGCGCGGAGGCGAACTGCACGATGTTCACGCTCTTGCAGTGCAGGTCATCGACGAAGCTGGTGTTCTCGTCGAGGGTGGAGGCGTCGACGCCGAAGATGTCGGCGGCCTTTTCCTTGAGGATGTCCACGACCTCAGCCTGGAAATCGTTCATGTGATGCTCCTTGTCTGTTCTCTATTTGCTCTCGTCTATTTGTTCTCGTCGCCGTGCCAGATGTAGTCGCCCACCTGATACTTGGGCGGAATGACCGGAATCTGCAGGTAGGACTGGTGGGACCCGCCGGTGTGGATGACGTGCATGCCGTCCCCGTTGTCGGTCTTGTGGTTCATGTCGTTGTCGTGGAACCACTCGGTCTTGATGAAGCGGCCAGCCACGACTACCTGGATCTTCTCGCCCTTGTGCCAGAAGCGGGAGTGCGGGTACATCTCGACGTCGACGGGAACGATCTCGCCGGGTTTCATGCGCTCCTCCTTCTCGTGGCTGTGCACGGGCTGGAAGTCGCTCGCGTACTTGGGGTCGAGGTCTCGGTGGCTGCAGCGCAGGAAGCCCCATGCCCCGCGGAAGGGGGCGCCCATGACGCGGATGGGCACGTAGTTGCCGTCGCGGTCGAGCTTGATGACCCAGGGGAAGAGGTCCATGTTGTCGTAGCCGCGGCACTCGACCTCGAGGTGCAGCTTCATGTAGCCGGTGATTTCGGTGTCCTCGGTGAACTGGTAGGTGAACGTCGTGGTCTCGGTCTTGGGGTCGTAGACGACCTCGGACTCCTCCGGGTACTCCTCAAAACCGGCCTCATGGTTGGCAGCGTCGAGGTAGAGCTTCTTGTACTCGGTGCGCTTGAGCGGGAAGGTGTCCTCGGCGCGGCGGCTGGCGTAGTCGTAGTCGTAGGCGTCCATGACGTCGATGCGCACGCGCGGCGTCATCTCCCAGCCGTTGTGGATCTCCTTGCAGTAGCGGTCGAAGAACTTGCGCACGTCCTCCATGTTTGCCGGGGTGTAGGTATCGGGCCACTCGAAGTCGCGGTGCGCGCGCATCCATTTTTTCGGCGTGCGGATGCGGCGGAAGCCCTCGAAGGCCCCGCGCAGGTGGTGGTGTACCCAGCCGGCGGTGACGTAGGTGGGGATACGGATCTTGTTCCAGTCGACGATCTTGTCCCTGTAGTACGCGTTCATCAGGGGATACTTCGCCACCATCGCCGGCGTGTCCTCGATGTAGTTGTTGACCGCCAGTGCCTGGATGATGTGGGTCTCGTAGTCGGGGTTGGGGATGCCGCCGCAGAAGTAGGACTCGCGGTAGAGGTCGCCTTGGCCCTCCCAGGCGGCGAGACAGGCGAGGTGGGGCGGGCGCGTGGCGGCGATGCGCCAGTGCGCCATGCAGACGCCGGAGTTGCCGATCATCGTTGCGCGGCCGTTGCACCACTCTTGGGCCGTCACCCACTCGATGAAGTCGTAGCCGTCCTGGGCGTCCTGGGAGCCCCAGAGGTAGACGTCGCCCTCGGAGTTGCCCACGCCGCGCGGGTCCACGTTGGCCACGGCGTAGCCGTAGTGGCACCAGTAGCCGGGGTCGGGGGCCTCGAACTTGGCGTACTGACTAACGGTCTTGGGGGGCACGCCCATGAGCTGCCAGGAGTCCATGCCCTCCGAGGGGTTCTTTCCGAACGGCGCGAAGACGCAGATGACGGGGACCTTCTCGGTGGTGTTCGCCGGGCGATAGATGTCGGCGTAGATGGTGGTGCCGTCGCGCAGCACGCAGGCCACGTCGCGCTCGCACATGACGTTGGGGATGTCGGTCATGTAGGTGTGCGGGTTGTACTTGGCGCAGAAGCCCATGGTGGCGACCATCTCGCCGTCGCCGGCGTCGGGGTCCTCCTGCAGCTTGCGCTTGATCTCGTCGAGCTCCTCGCGGGACTTGCCCGGGTTGCCCTTGGCGAAGGGGACCTCGAACTCCTCCTGGTCCTTGCCGAAGGTCATCTTTTTGTAGATGCCCCTGTACTCGTCGGCCATGCAAACTCCTCTCGGGTTTTGCCTATCCGGCACGCGCCCCGCTTCGCGGTTGCGCTTCCGGATCCGTCGTGGACTAGTCTCCCGATTCGGCTGCCTTCGGTCATTGGACTAGGTGACAAACTTTGTGCGCGGGCGCGGCTTCGGGTGGTACCCGTGAACACCGGGAGCGGGCCATGGGCGAAAACGCGGGTTCCGCGGTATCATGTGGGGGCAAAACAACGTGACGCCGGGGGACATACGCATGAAATTAAGGACGGTCTTGAACGAGCTCGCCTGCACGGATTGGCGCGCGGGCAAAGAGAAGCTGCTCGACGAGGATGTCCTTCTTACCCCCGAGTACGACACGAGCGTCCCGCCCGAGGCGCGCCTTGTGCGCATGTGCCGCTTCTCCGAGTTCCAGGAGGGCGCGGCCAAGCCCGGCCCGAGCCACATCATGCTTGTGCTCGCGGGCCCGGAGATCCCCGCCGGGGCGCGTGTCGCCGGCGATTTCGTGCTCGTCGCCGCGCGGGCGAGCTACGATGATTTTCGCGCCGCCTTCCTCGACCTGCCTGCCAAGGCTGCCGTGCTCGAGCTCAGGCGCGACCGCATGTTTGAGGCGTTCCTGGCCTCCTACGACCTGCCGCAGTTCGCCAAGCGCTCCTCCGCGGTCCTCGGCAACCCGGTGATCATCACCAACGCCGACATGCGCCTTCTGGGCACTGCCGGGGACTTCCCCGAGGACGCCCCCGATGTCCAGCAGGTCCTCTCCCAGGGCTACGTGACCGAGGAGGTCAACACCGCCCTCGAGGACGACGGCATGATCGACTCCGTGCGCCATGCCCGTCACTCGGTCATGAGCAACGTTGTGCGTTACGGCCGCAGGTGGGTAACCTCGATCATCCATTACCACCACCTCGAGATGGGCCGCTACGACGTTATGGAGAAGGACCGGCCCATCACCGGCTTCGACCTCGAGCTCATCGACTACGCGGGCCAGCTCGCCGGCGTCATGATCGATAGGCTGGGCGCCGCGGGCGAGCGCGTGGGGTCCGGCTCCTCCGTCCTGCGCGACCTTGTGGAGGGGTCCTTCGTCAATGTCCAGACCATGCGCGCGCAGGTGCTGCTCACGAGCCTTCCGCTCGACGTGAGCTATGTGCTGCTCGTGGTCACCGGGCAGCGCAACGCCGATAAGGACTACCACGCCCGCGTGGGCACCATGTGCGCCCGGGCGCTGCGAAACAGCCTGTGGTGCGCCCGCGAGAACTGCCTCGTCGTGCTCGCGCCCATCGGAAGGAACGAGACCGCCGGCTACGACGACTATGCGCGCGCCCAGCGTCGCCTGACGTCGAACAAGGCCCTCATGACCACCTTGGCGAACAACGAGCTCTCGCTCTTTGTGAGCGAGCCGTTCGCTGATCTGCTCATGTGCCCGGGGCGCCTGCGCGAGGCGACCGACCTCGAGAAGGCCATCCGCGAGCCCGAGCCCGGGCGCGCCTACTACTACTGGGAGCACCGCTTCGCCGCGCTCGCGAGCTCGGCGGGCGCCCCCGACCGGCTCGAGATGCTGCTCGACAAGCGCGTGGTCGCCATGGCCGACTACGACCGCGAGCACGGGACCGCCTACCTGCAGACGGCCATCATGAGCGTGCGCTTCCCCGGCAGCCCCGCCGACGCCGCCGCGGCGCTGAACGTCCACCGCAACACCTACTTCTACCGCATGAACAAGGTGCGCGAGCTGTTCTTCATCGACCTGAAGGACGGCGACGACCGCCTGGCACTCAGCTTCTCCGCCTCCATCATGGAGGGCATGGAGAAATAGGGAGCTGAGCAAGGTGCTTTTATTTCAAGCTTTTTACCTGCGCATTTGTGACTCAGCACAAAGTACGCACAGGAAGTAGTTCTGTTATCTATACGCCAGCCTAACGGTTTTGGCCCTAACCTTCCCTCAGTTGATCGCGGCGCGGGGGCGCCGCCGTAGGGCTTTCGCCCGGAGAGGAAAGGGTTCGCCATGACCAAGATCGTGGGCGTCTCGTTCGGCACCAAGAACGGCAACAACGACACCATCTGCAAGGCGGTGCTTCTCGCTGCGCAGAAGCAGGGCTGCGAGGTTGAGTTCATCCGCGCGATGGACCTCGACATCAAGCACTGCACCGGCTGCATCACCTGCGTGAAGATGCTCATGAGCGGCACCAAGAACATGTGCGTCCACAAGGACGACTTCGACTGGCTCGCTTTTGAGATGTTCCACGCCGACGGCGTCGTCATGGTCGACCCGATCTTCGAGACCGGCGCGTCGGGCCTGTTCCACACGATCATGGACCGCTTCGGGCCTCGCATGGACACCGGCAACAACTTCATCTCGACGCAGATCGCGCAGGGCCGACTTGCCCAGGGAGGAGACGCCGCGCGCGGCGTTGCCGTGCCCGACCCCGCCATCATGAGCCCGAAGGCCGTTTCCTATATCGGCATCGGCGGCTCGGACTGGGGCACGCACGTCCAGTCGGAGCACCAGCTCCAGGCCATGACCCCCAGCTGGCAGGTCATCGACAACGAGTGGGTCCCCTGGTCCAAGACCGCCCTCATGGACGACGCCCTGATCGACCGCGCCACGCAGATCGGCGAGAACCTCGCCGCCGCGGCAAAGAAGATCCAGGAGAACGTCGCAGCGGGCACCGACCCCTACTCGGGCGTCGAGTACCAGGGCAAGAAGGGCATCTGCCCCCACTGTAACTGTAACGACTTCTACATCGTCCCGGGCGAGAACCGCGCCATCTGCTGCGTCTGCGGCCTTGAGGGCGAGCTGTCCGTCGAAGAAGGCGCCGTCAAGGTCACCTACCGCCCGGAGGACCTCCACAAGGCCCATGACATCATCTCGGGCAAGCAGATCCACGGCAAGGATATCCAGGAGAACGAGGGCAAGCTCGCCGAGATGAAGAAGACCCAGGCGTATAAGGACCGCGTCAACTTCTACAAGAACGCCATCCCGGTCACGGCTCCCGCCAAGTAGGGCTAAGCCGCGGGATTCGCGAGGGCCGCCCCGGGATGCCGAGGCGGCCCTCTTTCTATGGTTCGATCGCACAAAGGCTCACGCGCGGCCCGTTCAACCTCGGTGCGCCTGCACATGGTTCGCCCAGACGTTCCGCGCGAAAGTGTAGCTGTCGATGTACCTGCAATTCGCATGGCAAACGGGAGCCCGCACGGGCCCTGAATAAGGAGGATTCGCATGAAGCAGCTTGAGACAGACGTCGTCGTCGTGGCCGCCGGCCTCTCCGGCCTGGCCGCGTCCGTGGCCGCCGCGGAGGCGGGCGCGCGCGTCATCACCCTCGAGAAGGCCCCCATCACCGGCGGCGCCGCGAACATGGGCATGGGCCCGGCCGCGGCCGGTTCGCCCCTTCAGAAGGGCTCGATGATTGAGGTCACCCCCGGCGAGCTCTTCCGTCGCCACATGTTCTACACCCACTACCAGGTCGATGCCCGCCTCGTGCGTGACTACTACTTCAAGTCCGGCGACACCATCGCCTGGCTTCAGGACATGGGCGTCGTCTTCAACTCCGTGCGCCCGGCGTTCCGCGCCCGTGAGCGCACCCGCGCCTACGCCGACGGCGAGTACACCTGGCACGTCGTCCAGCCCGAGGACGGCTCAGAGCCCGGCCCGCGCGCCGCGACCACGATGACCAAGCGCATGACTGAGCGAGCCCAGGACCTCGGCGTCGAGTTCATGCTCGAGTGCCCCGCCACCGGTCTGATCAAGGGCGAGGACGGCGCCGTCTGCGGCGTCACCGCGCGCGACAAGGACGGCGAGGAGTACGAGATCTCCTGCAAGTCCGTGATCGTCGCCACCGGCGGCTTCGGCCACAACGCCAAGCTCATCCAGGAGAAGCTCGGCTTCGAGTGGGGCCGCGACCTCTTCTCGTTCGCCATCCCCGGCATGGACGGCGACGGCATCAACATGTGCCACGAGGTCGGCGGCGGCCACACGCCCGTGACCATGGAGCTCATGTACCAGATCCCCGACAACATGAACCACTTCTACGTCGAGGGCGCTTTCCGCCAGCCCTGCTACTGGTGCAACCGCCTCGGCGAGCGCTTCATGCCCGAGGACGAGATCTACAACACCACCTTCGTCGGCAACGCCATCAACCACCTGCCCGGCAAGGTCGCCTACGCCATCTTCGACTCCCGCATGCTCAAGCACTGGAAGAAGGACGGCCCGGACATCGTCTCCCACGTGCACCCGCACGACCTCTACGAGGGCTTCGACGAGCAGTGGGAGCGCGACCTCGCGGCCGGCTACCCCGCCATCTGCCAGGCGGACACCCTGGAGGAGCTCGCCGAGAAGGCCGGCATCGACGTCGAGGGGCTTCTTGCCAACGTCGACGAGTACAACGAGATGTGCGACAACGGCTGGGACGACATCTTCGAGAAGGAGCGCGAGTTCATGCGCCCGCTCGAGAAGGGCCCCTTCTACTGCTGCAAGCAGTACTGCGGCGCCTACGGCACCCTGGGCGGCGTGCTCATCAACCACAAGATGGAGGTCATGACCGACGACTACGAGGTCATCCCCGGCCTCTACTGCGTCGGCACCGACGCCTGCACGATCTACGGCGACTCCTACAACTATTGCATCCCGGGCAACACCATGGGCTTCTGCCTGAACTCGGGCCGCATCGCCGGCGAGAACGCCGCCTCCGCCCTCTTTGAGGACGCCGGCGACGAGGAGTGGTCGTAAGGCCCTGAACGCGTGAGGCCCCCTCGCCGGGGCCTCGCACCCGCCCGCTCAAGAGGCGCCCGGTCCTGGGGAGTTCCGGGCGCCTCTTTGGGACTCATTCGACGTTTCGAGGGGAAACGCATGAAGCTGACAATCAACGGGATCGAGGTCGAGGCCGCCGAGGGCTCCAACGTCCTCGAGGCGGCGCTCGACGCCGGTATCTACATCCCGCACCTGTGCAAGCACCCCGACCTCGAGGCCGTGGGCGGCTGCCGCCTGTGCATGGTCGAGGTCGAGGGGATCGACGGCCCCGTGTGCGCCTGCAAGACCACGGCGCGCGAGGGCATGGTCGTCAACACGACGGGGGAGGAGGCCGACCGCGTGCGCAGGCTCGCCATGGAGCTCATCTTGGCCACGCACCCCGCCGACTGCACCGGCTGCCCCAAGTACGGAAAGTGCGAGCTGCAGTCCATGTACCAGTACATGGGCGTGTCTCCGTCGCGCTGGCGCGTGAAGAGCCGTCCGGTGCCTACCGACGACTCGAACCCGCTCATCACCCACATGTTCACGCGCTGCATCCGCTGCGGCCGCTGCGTGCGCGCCTGCCGCGAGCTTCGCGGCGCGGGCGTCCTCGACTATCAGCGCACCGAGGAGGGCATCCGCATAGGCACCGACGGAAACGTGAGCCTGCAGCAGGCGGGCTGCCGCTTCTGCGGCGCGTGCATCGAGGTGTGCCCTACGGGCTCCATCGTGGACACGCTGAACATGTTCGACGAGCGCAAATCCTACGCCGACAACGTCGTGCCGTGCCGCGAGGGCTGCCCCGCCCACGTCGACATCCCGCGCTACCTGCGTCTCATTCGCAAGGGCGAGTTCACCCGCGCCGCCGCCGTGGTCCGCGAGAAGGTCCCGTTCCCCGAGAGCCTGGGCGACATCTGCGTTCACAACTGCCAGGGTGCCTGCAAGCGCAACCAGCTCAACGGCACGCCGCTGTCGGTCTGCCGCCTCAAGCGCGCCGCCGCCGTCCGAGACACGGGCGAGTGGAAGGCCAACGTGCGCCACGAGCCCCTGACCGGCAAGAAGGTCGTCGTCGTCGGCGCCGGCCCCGCGGGCCTCACGGCCGCGCTCTACTGCGCCGAGAAGGGCCACAAGGTCGTGGTCTTCGAGGCCAACGAGAAGGTCGGCGGCCAGATGCGCTACGGCATACCCGCCTACCGCCTGCCCGACGCCACTGTGGACGCCGAGGTCGCTACGATCCTGGAGATCGCCCAGGGCGACGACGCCGAGCCCCGCATCGAGCTGCGCTGCGGCGAGCGCGTGGCCGACCCGCGCGCCCTCCTGGGGGAGGGCTTCGACGCCGTGCTCGTGAGCGTGGGCACCCACGACGGGACCGTGCTTCCCATGCCCGGCCACGACCTCGACGGGGTCCTGCGCAATACCGACTTCCTCAAGGCCGCCCGCCAAGGCACGGCTCCCGACCTCACCGGCCTGCGCGTCATGGTCCTCGGCGGCGGCAACGTCGCGTACGATTGCGCGCGCACGGCGGTTCGCCTGGGCGCGGAGTCGGTGGACATCGCCTGCCTCGAGGCCGAGGCGGCAATGACCTCCACGCCCGAGGAGCGCGCCGAGGCGGCGGAGGAGGGGGTCGTTTTGCACGACGCCTACGCCTTCACGAGCATCAACGAGGCCGGTGAGGGCTCGGGCAAGGTCGGCTCCATGACCATCCACAAGATCGAGCGCTTCTACTTCGACGAGAACCACCGTGCCGTGACCGAGCTGCTCGACGGCGGCCAGAAGACCATCGACGTCGACCGCGTGATCTTCGCCGTGGGCCAAAAGCCTGAGGGGACCTCCGCCATGGGCCTTGAACTCACGCACGGGCCCTACATTGTCGCGGACGCCGCGGGCGCGACGAGCGCCGAGGGCGTGTGGGCCGCGGGCGACTGCGTCACGGGCACCAAGTCCGTGATCGCCGCCATCGCCGCTGGCCGTGCGTGTGCGAGCGCCATCGACCGGGCCCTGGGCGGCGACGGCGACATCGACGGCGAGCTCACGGAGCACGAGGCGCCCGAGCAGCGGATCGGCCGCGCGCCCGAGGGATTCTACGGCGGCCCGGTGCTGCCCAGGTTCGTGCCGGCGGGCGAGCGTCGCCGCGGCTTCGAGCCCTTCGAGTGCCCCTACAGCGAGGATGAGGCAAAATGCGAGGCGGGCCGCTGCCTACAGTGCGACCTTCGCCTCACCCTCAAGACCCCGCGCCTGTGGAACGAGTACTAGGAAAGGAGCTGGAACCATGACCATCGTCAACTTCATGCCTGCGCACAAGCAGGCCCCCGTCGCGCTCTGGCTCCTCAGGAATGACGTGGAGGCGGCTGCCCGCGCCGTGCTCGCCTCGGGAGCCGAGGCTGCGCTCGTCCCGGCGGGCGAGCCTTGCGCCCCCGCGCTCGCCGAAGCCCTGGGCGACGCCGTCCGCGTCGTCGAGTGCTCCCCTGACCTCGGCTTCGTTTATGCGAACGGCTCCGCCGCGGCCAAGGTCCTCAAGGGCGAGAAGCCCATTCCGTCCTGCGCCGAGGGGGAGTGCGAGGACCGAAGCATGTCGGCCGCCGAGCTCCTGAGCCCCGAAGGCAAGCGCTGGGTGTGGGCCGAAGGCGCCGCCGCGCCCGTCCTTCTCGACAAATCGACGACCGTAGGCGCCGTCGTGGCAGCCGCGGGCGTCGGCGAGAACGACGCGAAGGCCGTTTACGTGGGCTATCCCGACGGCGTGCTGTATAAGACGGACGTCGCCGACGCGGCTTTGGACCTCGCGAGCGACTATGTCCGCGTCTACACACAGAAGAACTGCATGGCCAACGCCCTGTCCGAGATCTGCGCCCAGTACCGGCACGAGACCTGCGGGCGCTGCGTCTTCGGCCACGAGGGCAGCCATCAGGTCGCGACCATCGTCGCGGACATCTGCCGCAAGAAGGGCAAGCCGACAGACATCGCCCTTCTCCGCGACCTCGCGCCCGTCATGCAGACGCAGAGCCTGTGCGAGCAGGGGCGCGTTCTTGCCCGCACCGTGCTCTCGTTCCTCGACCTGTTTGAGGAGGAGATCGCCCAGCACACGACCAAGAAGGTCTGCTCTGCGGGGGAGTGCAAGGCGTATCTTACCGTCCACATCCTCGCGAGCAAGTGCCAGGCGTGCAACAAGTGCGTGGACTCCGACGTCTGCGAGGAGGACGCCATCCTCGGGCGGCCGCGCTTCATCCACGTGATCGACCAGAAGGCCTGCACGCAGTGCGGCGCCTGCCTGGACGTCTGCGAGCACGGCGCCATCGTGACCGCCGGCGCCGTCAAGCCCAAGTGCCCGCCCAAGCCCATCCCCTTCAAACGTAAGTAACCCGCGTTATCAGCCTGTCTGATTTGGCAGCGTTTTTTACTTGTCTGGATCGGTAGCGCCCGCTCGCCTCGGCTTATGCTGAGACGAGCGGGCGCTCCCGTTAATGAGCCATCTGCCGTCTAAGCCTGATATGGCAACCGCTCATTGAGACAGCGCGGCCATCTGGGATTGTTTAAGTAAATTGGATATGCGGGAAATCACGCGGGTGGTTCTTTGCCTTTGGAGGAGCAATGTCTTGGATCCTTTGGACAGCGCTGCTTGCTGCGACGCCGTATGGGCCCTTTATCGTGGGAGATCCCGTTGCCCCGGGACTTTGCGGGGCTATTGTTCACGCGACTGTTTTGGCGCTGTTAATCGCATGGTACTGGCTGGGAGATTGGCTTGAGCCGCGAATCCTGCACGTATTTCCCAAGGCATTCGACTGGTTCTTTCTGGCAGCACGAACCATGACCCTCATGCTCGTTCCGCTTGGCCTCGTCGCCGTTATAAACGCAACGGTTGAATCGGTCGATCTCCCTTGGGGTCTGGTCGAGCTCATCGATAACCTTGAGGTTTTCTGCCGCATAATCGGTACGTTCGGTTGGTGCCTGTATCTCGATAAAGAAGTGGCCGCGCAGGGAAGGCCTCCGCGTTTTGCGGCGTCGCGATCATATTTCTTGGGCTGCGCCTGGCCTTCGGCGGTTTTATTGATAGCTCTTTCGCTGTGTGCCGCAAGCTTGACGCGCACTTTGTTGCTGTCCATTTTTGTGGCCGTTGCAGTCGTGCTATGGGGGCGGCACAGCTTCAGAGCCGGCGCGCTTCCGGAAAACACGGCCATGTACTTTGTCGCAGGGCACTTGACGTCCTCTATATTCCTTGAATTCTTGATGAGCCTATGGTCGCATATGATATTCGAGATGTACTACCCGCCTACGATAGTGCTCGGCTATTTGGTAGTTGTGCTGCTGAGCGCATCTCTTTTCGAGGCGACGCTAAAGGGCATGGCAAAATGGCGCGCAAAAAAGACTTCTGCGGCGTCCATCGTCAGCTTGCCGGCAGCAAATGAAGAAGACAAAGTTGCGAATTTGCTGGGCAAAGCCGCCAGTTCACCCTTAACCCAGAGGGAACTCGACGTTATGTGCAAAACGGCACTGGGCCATTCGGCCGCAACTATAGCGGACAGTTTGGGAATCGCCGAGGCCACGGTTGCCTCGTACCGTAGGCGCGGCTACGAAAAGCTGGGGCTATCTGGAGCCTCCGAGCTGCGCATGTATGTTCGCAGCATCAAAGAGATGCCCGCGGCTGCCGAGGAATCTGGTGAGAAGGAAAAACAAGCGAGTAAGCCTTCCGCACTGTCGCTGACGGCCTTCGTCGCATTGATGCTCGCAGTCATATTTATGGTCTGGCCGGACATCATCTACAACCACAGCAAAGGCGACTATGGGTCTGTTTCGGGAATATGCCGCTTTGGCCTGTTTGTTTTTGTGATTCTTCTTGTTCTGGCGGGCGTCATATGGGCCGAGGTTTCCTCCGGATCGAGTGAGGGCGACAACTCGGTCGGAAGACTAACGTCACGCGAGGCGGTACTGACGCTTGCACACTACCTGCTCTTTTCTGTGGGCTCCTACTTTGCGTGGTCTTCTTCCCTGATATGGACTGGCATCGGATTGAACCTCGATCAATATCTCTCATACCGTCTAAAGATATTGCTCTTGCTGGTGCTTGTATTTTTTAGGTTGGGTGCCGAGAAGCTTGAAAACGACGGATTTACCGGATACGCCAGACGACTCCTTAGTGCGTTGACCCTTGGTGTGCGTAGGCTTTTTGGGATGGGAGCGGAGAATCTCTTGTTCCTCGCTGCGGCCCTGTACATATCGGAATGGTTCGATTACTACCTTATTGGCACGCTCTCAAATCCCGCTGCCTATGTGTATCCCGCTGCCATAGTGGTTCTAACCGTTTGCCTGTGGCGAAGGCTAAGGTGGCGCCGCATTAAAGTGACTCCAAAGGGCATCGAGCGGGCGAGGCATTATCTCTTGGGCCGAGGGTTCGGCCAGCTTCAGGCTGACATTCTGATCGATCTTGCTTGCGGGGAGGACCTTGCGTCTGTTTGCAAGAAGAACGTGGCAACCCCTGCGACGGTCTACTCATACCGAACGAGGGCTTTTGAGAAGCTCGGCCTCAACAGCATCGATGAGCTGCGGAAACTACTTAAGGATGAGGCGGGCTTTACAAGCTGATCCATCAATTGCATAACGTTGGGTGACAGACAACGTAACCTTCATTTGCCAAAATCGGTGTTGTTACTCGGCGGTGAATTAGGTGGGAGTGTGATGTGCTGATGGCCTCATGTGCTGACGCTCGTAGTGGGATGTTGATGCCGGGTCTGTTTATTGCTTTTTTATTTTTATTGACATCTATATTTCCAATTAAGGCATGGGCAACGGAGGGCGAATACGAGGTTTCGGTAACATACGACGATTCAAACTCTGGAGTAGCATCCCGCTCTTGGTTTGGCGAGCCCCTGACTTTGAACTCATATAAAAGATTCGGGAGCTATTCATTTGATGGCTCGAATGTCGGTCTAGAACTTACAGCTAGTTGCGCAAAGAACGGCTTCTTTACGGTGACTCTCCTAAGAGTTTCGGGTTCATCAGCCATTCGGATAGGGTCTGCTTCCCTTAAGAGCAATGGGTTCACGAAAGCAACATGGAGCAATGTCGGATCTGGTCAGTACATGTTTGAATTTCGCAGCAATTTGGGCTCTTTGATTACGGCGCCAACCATCGCAATGTACAGCTGGTGAAAGGAGGTACTTATCATTGTATTTAGCGAAAGGTTGGCGAGTCTGCAAATGAGTAAGGGATGGAAAGGAGAGTACCGATGAAGTTTGAGAAGACCAAGAAGAAGATGGCAACTTTGGGCCTGTTGGCGGCGCTGACATTCGGCTTTGCAGCACCTGCCTTTGCAGCGTCTTTTACCAACGTTACGCTTGGGCCCTGGTGGGAGGACGTCTCCATCGTGAGCGGAACCAAATACAGCGGCTCGGGCACAGCCCTGATCTCTGTTAGTTCCAGCTCAAAGAACGGTGGCAATTTCTGGATTACAAAGGACGGCAACCAGTGCTCTTATTCCGTTGACGTCCATGTGAACCAGAGCAAGGGTTCTTCTTATTACAACAGCGGCACTTCGGGCACGGTTGTTCTTCATGGCCATCAGTACGGCTACGGTTCTGGGACAGATTATGTAACCGGTAGTGTGAACTTTAACAATTAACCGAATGGCGGCCGGGGTGCCTCCCGGCCGCATATCCAGGGGAGGTCGTATGGATGCTGGCAAAGGAATGCTCAAGGCTCAGGCCCATCGAGCCTTCCGCTCAAAAAACTGGCGATATGCGCTCCTCGTATTCGTTGTGGTCTTGTCCGTGGCTTTCATCCAGACCTGTCTTGGCTTTTGGGGCCATGACGTCGCGGAGCTTCCCTCGGCCGCGTATGCATGGGCCGGGAACCATGGGGCCATGCAGACGCCTGTGTTTGGGCTGTTCGTGTATTTCCTCATGATTCCGTGCTCCAGCGCCGCCTTTGCCGACCGGCTTTACCTTGACGCGAGGCAAAAGCAGGCCAATGCGATCGCAAGCAGGGCTTCCTTGCGTGCCTATGTTGTCTCCATAGCTGCGATCGCTTTCGCCTTCGCGTTCCTTCTGACCTTCTTGGCCCTCGCGCTTTCACAGCTTATGTCCTTCGCCGCTTTCCCCCTCGTCGCCGGGCAGGACGCCTTTGCCGAGTTCAACACCCCCGCGTCATACGAGGCCGCGGTGGCTCCCGCCGCGGGCGTGGACCTGCTCGCCTCGCTCGCTGCGAACAATCGCTATGCCTTCAATCTTTTGATCGCCTTTTACGAGGCGCTTTGGTCCGGAATCGCCGCCCTCGTTTCGGTGGCGATCTCGCTGTACTCGAAGCGGAGCCGCATCCTCGTCCTTGGCTTGCCGACGCTCCTGCTTTTGGTGTCCTCGAACTTCTTGCCGAGCGATGTGAACGTCATGGCCACCTACCTTGGGCTTTCCTTTGTTTGGGGTAATGGCGCCACGTTGTTTTGGCTTATTGCGCTTCCGGTTCTTGCGATGCTCGCCGCGGTTGCCGCGATCGCCGCCGCCTTGCTGACCAAGCGGGATGTTCTCCTATGAGCGCCGGGCCTGTGCGAAGAAGCGCTCTCGACCGAAGCTGCGCCATAGCGTGCGCCCTGGGCGTCATGCTCAGGGGCGTCGAATTCGCCTTCATCGAGACGGGCACGTTCTCGGCGGCGGTTGGCAACTTGCCAAAGTTGTTCTTCGTTGTTACCAGCTCGAACCTTGCCGTCTTTGCGCTCGTTCCGCTCGTGATCATACTGGGGATATCGAATCTGCAAATGAGCTCCTCTCCGCAAATACTGATCCGTGCCGGCAGCGGGGCCGCGAGCGTTGCGATGTGCCTCAAGGTCTCCGCTGTGCGTTCGGCGGTTTTTGCACTGACTGTGGTGGCGAGCGGTCTTTTGCTGGTCGCTGCCAGGGGCTTCTGGACGTTTGGCGCTGCGGCGGTGGTTTCGTTCCTTATAGCCGAGGCCGTTTTGATCGCTCTCTTCTGCATATGCTGCCAGCTCGTCATGGTCCTTACCTGGCTAACCTGCGCTTCTTTGCCGATGGCAATCTGCTCAGCGGCGTTCTACGGCTCGCTCGACTACCTTGCCAGCTTTTCTCCGGCTTTAGACCACCCCGCTTTGTACCTTGGTTGGAGGCTGACGCTTCTTGAGGCGACCATGCCCGTATCGGTTATGGTCTGCAACGCTCTGCGTCTGCTGGCCATCGCCTTGATCCTCGCGTTCGCCTCGGCGCGCGTTGCTTCGAGAAGGGATTTGCTCCCGGTGGGCGGTGGCGCTGATGTCTTATAGGTCCTTTGCCTTAAAGTGTGCCCTGATCACTCTGGTCTCTGCGGTGCTGATGCTCGCCATGGCCGCGGGCGGTGCGGATAAGGCGGCTCGCTATCTCATCGCAGGAGGCGCGCTTGTCCCGAGGGCTGGCGCAGCCCCGCATGTGTTCACCATGTTGACGGCGATGATTCTGCCATCGGTGTGCACCTTTGCCTTTTCCGATCAGCTCGTGGAGGATTGTTCTCGCGCGAGGCTTACCGCCATTCGGGTTGGCTCGCGCATGAGTTGGGCAAGAAAGACGTGCGCCGGCGCTGCTTTGCGCGGTGGCTTCTCGGCACTGCTCGGCTACGGCGCTGGTCTGGGGGCCTTGCTTCTGGTCGGCGGCGAGGAAGTGTCCGGTTTTCCGGGGCTCCTGGCCTCGGTGGTGCTTCTCGCCCTTCAGCAAGCGCTTCTTGCCGTGGTGGCAAGCGCGGCGGCCTTGCGGTTGGGGGAAGTCGAGGCGTCCGTCGCGGTCCTGGGCGTGCACTTTGCGACTCTGTGCGCCCTCGCGGTCTCTCCCGCCAAGTGGCAGGCCGTGCTCGTGCCGCTCGCGCCTTCGGCTCAGGCGGTGCTCGCGTGGCACGACGCCTTGGGCTTCTTGCCCGTCAGGTCCATCGTCTATTTGCTGCTGCTGCTCTTAGTTGCTTGCGGGCTCGCATCCAGGGCCCTTGCCTCAAAGGAGCTTCTGTAGGGGGTGTCTTATGTCGGAGGTCATCAACATCGAAAACGCAACAAAGGTTATTAAGGACCGCACGGTGCTCGACGGCATCTCGCTTGAGCTTCCGCGTGGCGGTGTCTACGGCTTTATGGGAATCAACGGGTCTGGAAAAACCATGCTCTTTCGAGCCGTCGCAGGACTTATCCACCTCAGTTCCGGATCGATCAGCGTCTTTGGGCGCCGCATCGGCAAGGACTGCGACTTCCCGCCTAATCTAGGTCTCTCGCTCGACTCGACCGGCTTCTGGGAAGATCAATCGGCTCTTTGGAACCTGGCCTTTCTTGCCTCGATACGCGGCGAGGTGGGGGAGCCCACCGCCCGTGACGCGCTGAGGCGCGTGGGGCTCGACCCCGACGACGCCCGCAAGGTGTCTGCTTTTAGCATGGGTATGCGACAGCGCCTCTCGATTGCGCAGGCGGTGATGGAGATGCCGGAGCTTCTCATCCTAGATGAGCCGACGAATGCGCTGGATGCGGACGGTATCGGCATGGTCGCGAGGCTGATCTCAGAGGAGCGCGCGAGGGGTTGCACCGTTCTTGTGTCTTGCCACAGCGAGCCTCAGGTCGAAGCCTTGTTCGATAGGACCTACCGCCTGTATGAGGGGCGCCTAGCAGATGGGAGGCCGTGATGGTTGCCCGGCGAAAGCTTTCCGAGCTGTCCTTGGGAGCGACTGCGTGCCTGGTTGTCCTCATGCTGGGCGTCTGTGCCGTCCTCGGGTTTGCCACCCGCAAGAGCTTCACCGATTACAATCACGAACAAACCGAGCTGGACGCGCTTCCCTGCGCCGTTTTCTCGCAGCCCGCGGAGATGCTGGCATACGCCGACAACTCCGAGGCGCTTGACTCGGCCGAGGCCGTCGTCGTGGCGGTGTGCCGAGGCCGGGGAATGTACGCCTACCAGTCTTTTCTTCGCGAACTTGAGGTGACCGAGGTCCTGCGGGGCGACGGCATCGAGCCGGGAGACGTCATCGGCACATACGATAACCTGGCCATAGAGGAGCCGTACAACTACTCCGGCAAGGGCCAGTTCTCCTCTGAGCGCCGGGTACGGCCGGCGGGGCTTGGCCCAAACATGCGCGGTGCTGCGCCGTTGCGGGAGGGTCAGGCGTACCTTGTGTTTCTCAACAAGAAGCGCGGTCTTCCCGAGGCAAGTGAGCCTCGCTATGTCCAGGTGCACAGCGCCTATGCACATGTTGCGATCGACGTCTTTGAGCACCGGGAGCGAATCAGAATCGGGGGAGCCGTGTCCGGCGATGATGACGAGAGCATTCCCTTCGGCGAGGCTTTCAACTTTGACGCGTTTGTGAGCGATGAGACCGCACGGGGCGCCTACCTTGATGGGTGCCGACAAGCCATGGCGTCGGTTGGCCTGTGCAAGTAACCTGCGTTTTTTGCCTGTCGGGCTCAGCGGGTTGTGGCGGATGCCAAGGCGACCGTCCGATGCATGGCGGATTCTGTTCGCTCGACCAATGAACGCGAGCGCCGCCGCGAGGATACTCTTTTACAGCAAAAGGCCCTTCTTGCTTCTTGCCGCCATGCCGGGAAGCAAGAAGGGCCTTTGTTTGTTCGCACGACCGCACGGCCCCTCGTCGCGCATCCCTCGTTTGCGCAGACGGTGAACGTCCCCGCCGCGCGCCGTAACCTTCTTTCCAGAATGCGCGGGCGCCGGCCCGCGCCCGGATGCTCTGGAGAGGGGCAAACATGTCGTTCAAGGTTATGGCAATCTGCGCCGGCAGGCACGGCGGAAACGGCGAGGCGCTCGCCAAGGAGGCTCTCTGTGCGGTCCAGGAGGCGGGCGGCGAGGTCGAGCTCATCAACCTCTTTGACTACAACATCCTTCCCTGCACCGGCTGCGAGGGCTGCACGATGCAGATGGGCAAGATGGCCGCCGGCCTCCAGAAGGAGTACCACGGCTGCGTCCTCAAGAACAAAGACGACGTCGACGCCATCATTCGCGAGCTTCAGACCTGCCAGGGCGTGATCTTCTCGGTTCCGACCTACGACCTCACCCCGAGCTCGGTCTACACCCGCTTCGCGCAGCGTTTCCTTGCCTACGAGCTCTCGTTCCTCCTTGCCATCGGCGCCGTCAAGGAGAACCCGCATACCGTGGCCGGCCTCATCTCCGTCGGCGGCTCCATGCACGACTGGCAGTCGCTCGCGCTCGAGAGCCTGCAGGCCACCATGTTCACCATGTCCATCACCGTGGTGGACCGCTACATGGCTCAGCGCAACGGCCGCCCGGGCAATACCTTCGTGTGGGGCGACGACGTCGAGTGGGGCGGCCAGATCGCCCGCGCGCGCAAGATGGGCGAGAACATCGTCAAGGCAATCCAGACCCCGGTCGATGAGCGCTGCTGGCTCGGGGACCCCGACGACGGCGTGTGTCCCAACTGCCACAGCTCGCTCGTCTATCCCGGCGACAAGCACTGGGACGGCGTCGAGTTCCCGTGGGAGTGCGCGGTCTGCGGCGCGGGCGGCGACATCGTCACCGACGAGAAGACCGGACGTCCCAAGCTCAGAATCGCGGAGAACGGCCTGATCCGCGACCGCAACGACGACCACGCGCGCGCCGAGCACCTCAACGAGATCAACAAGACCCGCGACGAGTTCTTCGCCCACATCGATGAGGTCAAGCCCCTTATGGAGAAGTACGCCTCGATGAAGTTCCCGACACTTGAGATCAAGCGCGACTAGTCTAGCTCGGCTGCGTCGGGAAGCGCGCCGCCGCGGCGGCGCCGGCCGGCTGCGCCTATTTGGGGCAGTGCAGGTCGGCGCTCGTCCGCGGTTTTGTGCGTGGTTCGAGGATTCCGAGGTAGATGAGGGTGCGGATCGAGAGGTGGAACAAAAAGAGATCCTCTCCCGATGCGAGGTCGTTGTCGGTGATCTCCTTGATGCGCCCCAGGCGGTAGAGCAGCGTGTTCTTGTGAAGGCTGAGCAGCGCCGCCGTCCTCGCCGTGTTGCATCCGTTCTGCATGTAGGCGAAGAGCGTCTCCACGAGCTCGGAGTCGTGCACCTGGTCATGCTCCCACAGCGCCCAGATCATCGGGTGGCAGTAGTTGATGAGGTTCATATGGTCGTTGCAGATGTCGAGCATCTCCATATAGGTGTACTCGCAGTAGCGGTAGACGTGGGTGTCCTCGAGGACCTTCGTGTAGGTCGAGCCCAGGCGCATGGCTGCGCGCGCCTGGTTGAGGTGGGCGCGCACATCGGTCATCTCGGAAAACGCGTTGCTCACGCCGAAGCGCAGGTTGTTCGCCGCGGCCACGCGCACAAGGATCGCCTCGTCCGCCTCCGAGAGCCGGATGGCGTCGCGGCGGCTCACCACGGCGACGAGCTCGTCGTCGTAGAACGTTGCCAGGCTGTGGACGAGCAGCGGCGCGAGCTGGGCCTTCACGCTGTGGACGGCTCGGGCGTCGAGCGGGGCGCCGATGCCGTGCGCGCAGACGACGAAGAGGCTGCCGAGCGGGCGAAATCCCACGAGCTCCATGCGCCGTGCGCACGAGATCGGGTTGGGCTGTTCGTCGTCGAGCAGGCGGGAGAGGAAGTACGGGCCCGCCGCCGCGTCCCCGCCCGAAAGAAAGGCGCCTTTTTGGAGCTCCTGGCCAAGGAGGGCCGCCAGGCGCGCGAAGACGAGCCCGTCATCTTCCGTGAATGCTCGGTTCCTGGCGATCGTCATCACGCGCCCGAGGCAGACGCCGTGGACCATGACTGCCTGAGTCAGGGTGTCGAGCCCGTAGACGGGGTTGTGACGCAGGACCGCCCCGCGGGAGCGCGCGAGCTCCTCGTCGACGCCCGTCTCGATGATGTAGCGGACGCCCTCGTCGAGGATGGTGTCGTCCTCTGCGAGCTCGCGTCGCGTCACCTGGGCAAACGTCGATTCGTCGCCTTCCTCGAGCTCGAACCCCGCGCGGGCGGCGTATCGGTAGGTCGGGTCGGCGACGAGCACGGGGTTGCCGAGCACGTTGGCGGCGACCTCCACGAGGTTCTTGAGCCCGCGGTCGGAAAGAAGCGCCTCGAGCATGCGCTCGCAGGCATCGGCTACATAAGCAGAGTTCTCTGGCATCGACGGTCACCTTTCCCCTTTGCGCGGCGGCTCCCCCGAGCGCGCACGCACGACCCTATGGTATTCGATTCGGAAGCGGTGGTGTAACAATGACGGCATGGGGACGCGACAAGAGGCGTGATTCTGTTGACGAGCGCATCGAGGACGCGGTCTTCTCGCTGATGTCGACGACGGACATCCCCGAGATCCGCGTGGGCGACGTGGCGCGCGCTGCGGGCATTTCGCGCTCGACCTTCTATCGCCACTTCGACTCGGTCGACGACGTGGTCAAGGGCTTCGAGACCGACCTTCTTGCCAATATGCACGACATCAACAGCTACGCGCTAAAGGGCCGCTTCGGGCAGTCCGAGCTCGAGCCCACGCCGACGATGATCAGGCGCATGGAGCTTTTGGCCGAGCGCAGGGATAAGGTCGTCGCGCTCAACGGCCCCCACGGCGACCCCCAGTTCGTGCACAAGGCCACGGTCCTCATGCACGACCACTTCCGCGACCGCTTGGCCGGAGTCGAGGGGTCGGGCGACTACCGCGACTTCTACCTCGCCTTCGTCCTCGCAGGGCACCACAACGTGATCCAGTACTGGCTCGAGAAGCGCCCGAACGTCGAGCCGGAGGTCGTCGCGGGCGTCCTCAACCGTCTCTTCTACGCGCCGTTCTTCCTCGACAACGCGACGGCGCGCACGTCCGCAAGGTCGCCTTTCGGGGAGTAGCGGCAGGCGAGCGCGAACGGCGTCGTTTTGGCGGTGGACGGCGATGCCATCAACGTCCGCGCCGCACCTTCTAGCTGCAAAAAGAAACAAATCAAGTCGAGTTGTCCCATTCACGGAAACAAGCAGGGCCCCGCTGTTCTTCTCTCCGCATGCGCCCAATCGTAGCATCCAAGCCATGGCAAGCACGTCAATCAACGGATAAGGATGTGAACTATGGTCAAGCTCGGCAAGAACGCGCGCAGCGTGTCCATCGTCGGCGTGGGGTGCACGCCGTTCAAGGACTTCGAGACGCACCTCGAGACACAGGGCATCGGCGAGGGCGAGGCGTTCGGCTACGCCGCCCTCGAGGCGATCGCGGACGCGGGCCTGGAGCCCCGCGACGTCGACTTCTTCTACCACGGCAGCGCCAACCCCTACCTCGTCGGCGACTGCATCACGCCGAACATGCAGGTGGCCGACTGGATCGGCATGCGCGCCAAGGGCTCCGTGCACCACTCCGAGGCGTGCTGCACGGGCTACGTCGCCCTCGAGCAGGCCGTGATGGCGGTCGCCTCCGGCACCTACGACGTCGTGCTGTCCGGCGCCTGCGACCTCGCGTCCACGCTTCCCGTCGAGCACCAGCCCTCCCACATCCGCCAGGACTTCCCGCTCTCGGTCATGATCCCCTCGCTCGACAAGATCTACGACCGCGCCTACGGGCGCCCGCTCGACGGCGCCTTCGGCGTGAGCTTCGACAACTGGATCAACGAGTACTCGATGACCTACGACGTCGACGCGGACAAGATCGACGACGCCTTGAACGGCCTCACCAAGTCCCTCCGCCGCGGCGCGGTCGAGAACCCGCTCGGGTGGTACGAGACGACCATCGACGAGGACGCCGCGGCCAACGGTTTCGACTCCGCCGACGAGTACCTCAAGTCCATGTACAACCCCAAGGTCACCCAGTACCTGCGCGTGACCGGCTTCGAGAAGAAGTGCGACGGCGCTGCCGCCCTCGTCGTCATGCCGACCGAAAAGGCGCTCGCCATGGGCGTGCCGCACACCCCGATCGAGGTCCTGGGCACCGGCGCGTCCGCCGTCGAGGCGGGCCTTGTCCACAACGAGCACTGGGCCACGAAGGTCGCCGCCCAGCAGGTCTATGAGCTCACAGGCGTCAGCCCCGACGAGATCGACCTCTTTATGTGCAACGACTTCTTCCTGGCCTCCGAGATCGTCTCCGCCGAGGAGTGCGGCTACATCCCGCGCGGCGAGGCCTGGAAGTACGCCATCGACGGCCGCACCGCCTACGACGGCGACAAGCCCATCAACCCGCACGGCGGCCGCTGCAACTTCGGCCACGCCCACGGCGCCTCCGGCATCGCCGACATCTATGAGGCGGTCAAGCAGATGCGCGGGGAGGCAGGCGCGACCCAGATGGCCAAACGCCCCGACACCACCTTCGTCCGCGGCTTCGGCGGCTCGCAGAACGTCCGCTGCCAGATCCTGCGCGCGGTCCGCTAGCGCCCATACCAAAAGGAGACACACATGAAGCTCGAGATGATGGAGCCCGTCGTCAAGAAGTTCTACGAGGGCCTGGCAGAGGGCAAGTTCTATGCCCGCAAGTGCCGCGAGTGCGGCGCCGTCGAGTTCCCGCCGCACCTTGCCTGCAACGCCTGCGGATACCACGAGACCGAGTGGTGCGAGGTGAGCGGCCACGGCAGGCTCATCGACTTCACGCTGCCCGGGCCGCAAAACGACAAGCCCTATCTCAAGGAGAACGGCAAGTACGCCTACGGCGCCGTCGAGATAGACGAGGGCTCCCAGTACACCTACGTGATCTACGGCATCACAAAGAAGAAGGCCCCCGAGATCCGCGCGCGCCTCATGGCGGGGGAGACCGTCGGCGTGCACGCGAAGGTCATTGACCGCCCCGGCTACAAGATGCTCACCTTCGAGCTCGACTAGCCCGCATTTCTTGCCATCAAACCATTGTCGAAAGGAAACGCCATGAACCAGGAAGTCTTCGAGAAGGTCGCCGAGTTCGCCAAGTCCGCCTACAAGTTCGAGGGCGAGATCACGCCCGAGACCACCTTCGACGAGCTCGGCAAAGGCTCCATGAAGATGATCGCCCTCACCTCCATGATCGAGAACGAGCTCGACGCCGAGGTCCCCGTGCGCGAGGTTATGGTCATGAGCAACATCGCCGAGCTCGTGGCGCGCGTCGAGGAAGAGATGGAGTAGCGCATGGATCTGATGCAGACCCTGCGCGAGCGGGCGGCCGCCCGTCCCATGCGCGTCGCCTTCCCAGAAGGCGACAACGAGACCATGATGCGCGCCGTGCGCGAGCTCGCCGACGCCGGCCTCGCCGAGTGCGTCCTCGTGGGCGACGGCGCCGAGCTTGCCCGCCTCGCCTCCGAGCGCGGCGTCAGCCTCGACGGCATCGAGGTCGTCGACATCGCGGACGAGGCGGCAAACGCCGCCTGCTGCGAGCGCTACCTTGCGCACCCCGACTGCAAGTACAAGCCGAAGGGCGCCGCGCGACGCATGACGAGGCCCCTCGAGCGCGCCCTCATCATGCAGGTCCTGGGCGACGTCGACGTGATGTTCGCCGGCATCGCGAACGCCACGGGCGACATCATCCTGGCCGGCCAGACCATCGTGGGGCTCGCGGACGGGGTGGAGACCATCAGCTCCTGCGGCATCGCCCAGGTCCCCGGCTGGTCCGGCGGCGAGGGCGGCCTCATCGGCTTCGGCGACTCCGCCGTCTGCGTCGACCCCGACGCCTCTGAGCTCGCCTCCATCGCCTGCGCCTCCTGCGACACGGTGGCGGCGCTCACCGGGTGGGACGTTCGCTGCGCCCTTCTTTCCCACTCGACGGACGGCTCGATGGACAACGCGCTCGTCGACAAGGTCCGAGCCGCCCGAGACATCGCCAACGAGCGACGCCCCGACCTGAAGATCGACGGCGAGTTCCAGTTCGACGCCGCCGTCCGGGCGGACGTCGCGGCAAAGAAGGTCCACCGAGAGTCCGACGTCGCCGGGCGCGCGAACCTGCTTATCTGGCCCGATATCAACGTTGGCAACATCGGCGTGAAGATCATCCAGAACCTCACCGGCGCCGATGCCTACGGGCCTATGCTCCAGGGCTTCAAGAAGATCGTCTGCGACTGCAGCCGCAGCGCCCCGGTCTCCGAGATCGTGGGCAACGTGGTCATGAGCTGCGTGCGTGCGCAGGCGCTGGCGGGAGAGGGGCAGGCATGACGGCCCCAGGCTGTGCGCGCGGCTGGCGCGTGCTCGTGATCAACCCCGGCTCGACCTCCACCAAGGTCGGCCTCTTTGACGGCGAGCGGGCCGTCTTCACCGTGAACGTCGCCCATGAGGCCTCCGAGCTCGCGAAGTTCGCGGGCGTGTCGGACCAGCTCCCGTACCGCGTTGGGCTCATCGAGCAGGCGCTCGCCGAAAACGGCGTGGAGCTCGCGTCGATCGACGCTTTCGTCGGCCGCGGCGGCGGGCTCCTCCCGCTTCCCGGCGGCACCTACGAGGTCGACGACGTGCTTCTTGACCACGCCACGCGCGGGGCCAACGGCGTCCAGCACCCGGCGCAGCTCGGCCCTCAGATCGCCCACGCCTTCGCGGGGCGCGTCGGGAAGCCCGCGTTCGTCGTGAACCCGCCCGACACCGACGAGCTTTGCGACGAGGCCAGGATGACCGGCGTCCGCGGGGTGTATCGCCACGTGCACCTGCACGCCCTCAACCTCAAGGAGACCGCCATTCGCCACGCCGCCTCCGCCGGGCGCGCCTACGAGGAGTGCCGCTTCGTGGTCTGCCACATCGGCGGCGGAATCAGCGTGAGCGCCCATGACCGCGGGCGCATGGTCGACGGCGCCGATATCGTGGGCGGCGAGGGCCCGATGGCGCCCACCCGCTGCGGCGCCCTTCCCGTCGCAGAGGTCCTCGACTACCTCGATGCCGGCCACGCGACTGCCGACGTGCGCAGGATGTGCATGAAGACTGGCGGCTTCGTCGACCTTCTTGGCACGTCCGACGCGCTCGAGGTGAGCCGTCGCGCCGAGGCGGGGGATGAGGCGTGCAGCCGCGCCTGGGATGCCATGGTTTATCAGATCTGCAAGGAGATAGGCGCCATGGCGGCGGCTTTGGGCGGCAAAGTTGACGGCATCCTGCTCGGCGGCGGCATGGTCCACAACAAGGGCCTCGTCCGCGCGATCGAGGAGCGCTGCGGCTGGATCGCGCCGGTCTTTGCGTACCCCGGCGAGTTCGAGCTCGAGGCCATGGCCGCCGGCGCCCGGCGCGTGCTCGACGGCGTGGAGAAGCCCCTGCGCTACAGCGGAAAACCCGTCTTCGAGGGGTTTGCCTGCTTCGAGGATTAGCCAGACGCACCGCATCGCGGGCAGGCCCAATCGGGCCTGCCCGCGATGCCTTAATCCTCCACTCGGAGGAACTCGTCCAGGAATATGTCGAGAATCTCGTTTTTCCTCGAGGGGAGCCACGCGGCGCAGACCCTCATCTCGCGTTCCTTTCCTCGGATGGGGACCGCGACGACGCGCTCCGAACCGGACATCGCGTCCGTGAAGTAACCGGGTAGCAGCGCATATCCCATCCCGGCCGCGACGGCAAGGATGCTTGTCGCCACATCGTTCGAGACGTAGGCGACGGGCGTGCGTCCGGCTTCCGCGAGGTTGGCTTGGATCGCGGCGCCCTCGCCGTAGGACTGAGCGCCCTTCTTGATGTCTACGAGGGGCTCCCCATCGAGGTCCGACATCTCGATGGAGGTGCGCAGCGCCAGTGGGTGCGACACCGGCAGTACCGCCTTCAGGGGATAGTGCCTCAATAGCTGGAACTCGATGCCGTCCATGGAGTCGGGGTCGTAAAGGAGGTTGATTGCCAGATCTATTCGCTCGTCTCGCAGTGCCTCGTACAGCTCGCTCACGTTCTCGCGCATGAGGGAGAGGCGGACGCTCGGGTAGCTCCCGTGGAACTCCGAGAGCATGTCGGGAAGGTCGGTGCGCTCGTAGCCCTTCACGTAGCCGATCCCGAGCTCGCCCTCAGGGCCGCTTCCCGCCAGCGTAGCGCGCTTCTTCGCGTCGTCGAGGCGCGTGAGGACGTCGCGGGAGTCCTCGAGGAACGTCCGTCCCGCCGAGGTGAGCGAGACGCTGTGGTTGTCCCTGTTCAACAGTCGGCACCCCAGCTCGTGCTCCAAGGACTTGAGCTGCTGCGAGATTGCTGACTGCGACACATAGAGGCGGGCTGCGGCGCGCCTGAAGCTCTGGAGCTCAGCGATGGCGATGAAGTACTCGAGTTGCCTCGTGTTCATTTCCTATGCTCCTCATTGTGATAAGTAAAACTAATTGGATGCGCAATTTTACCTCAGAATTACTGCTATTGCGGCTATATACGATTAGCTCATCAGATCGTCGCGCACTTTTTTGCGTGACAGATGACTAACAGGAGGCCACAATGTCAGATCGGAACAAGATCAAGCTCGTCCAGGCGCTTTCCGGCGCCGTCGTCCTCACGATCCTTATGCAGGGGATGACCCTGCTCGGGATGCCCCAGTACATCTGGATGCTCTTCTTGCCGCTGCTCATGTTCTTTGCCCTGGGCGCCGACTTCAAGAAGATTCCCTCCATGCTCATCGGCTACGCCGTGGGCGAACTGTGGTGCGTCGTGAACTCGCTCGTCTCGGGTGCGTTCGCCGCGGCGTTCGGCGACAACCCGGTGCTCTCTCAGCTCATCCCCACGATTCTCGTCATTTTTTGCATCCTCACCGTTCACGAGAATATCTTCGAGGGCGCGGTCTTCTCGAACATTCCATGCATCTTCATGGGCATGGCGACCTCGTTCATGATGATCTTCTTCCAGCTTCCCATCACCTACCTGCACCTTTTTGGGTTCTGGTGCTACGGAACCGTCCTTGCCGCGTGCCTCGTCCTCGGCGGCATGGGCATGTGCTCGGCCATCTTCGGCAAGGAGCGAGCCGCGAAGGCGCTCATGCCCAAGGACGCTCAGAGCGATTAGCGCCAGGCCAGGAGGAGTAATCATGGAAAATGAAAAAAAGAAGTTCCAGAACAAAGTCTGCGCCACCGTCGAGGAAGCGCGCGCCGCTTACGAGGGCCTGCCGGGCGCGGCGAAGTACCCTCATGTGTTCGACCCCCTAGAGGTCCGCGGCAACGTCTTCCGCAACCGACTCATCGCGGCGCCCACGATGTTCTTCCATGCACCCTACTTCATCGAGCCCATTCGCGAGAACATCTACCGCATGGTCCAGGAGCGAGCCGAGGGTGGCTTTGGCTGCGTCGCGACCGGCGAGTTGCCGCTTAACTTCGAGGAGGGAAGAGGCGCGTTCATGGATCGCGCCATCGACTTCCGCCACTTCTACGGCTCGGATTTCGACGCGGCGAAGGAGTACGCCGACCGCATCCACGCAGGCGGGGCGCTCGCGTACATGGAGATCTCCCATGAGGGGCTCGAGGCGGACGACGCGGCGGAGCCCTGGGGCCCGTGCGACTTCGTCCGGCAGGAGGACGGGCGTCACGTGTTCGGCATGGACCGTCAGATGATGGAGAAGGTCTGCCGCGATTTTCTCGACATGGGTCGCTTTGCCACGGCCTGCGGATTCGACGGCGTGTTGCTTCACGGTGGACACGGGTTCCTGCTCCAGCAGTTCGTGTCGCCGCTGTTCAACAAACGCACGGACGAGTTCGGGGGCAGCGTCGAGAACCGCTCGCGTTTCCCCAAGATGTGCCTGCGCGCGCTGCGTGCCGGCATGGGGGAGGACAAGGTCCTCGAGCTCCGCATGAGCGCTGAGGACGGCGAGGAAGGGGGCATGACCCTCGAGGACTCCTGCGGCTTCGCCGAGCAGATCGACGGCATCGTGGACATCTTCCACGTGTCGAACGGCATCAAGAAGTACGGCAACGGCGGCGATACGTTCAGCGACATCTTCGACGTGCACGGCGTGAACCTCGAGCGCGCCGCGGCCATCAAGTCACATCTCAAGAAGAGTCTTGTCGCCGTGGTGGGCGGGTTCAACAGCGTCACTCAGGCAGAGGACGCCATCGCCGCGGGGAAGTGCGACTTCGTCGAGTATGCCCGCCAGTGCTTCGCCGACCCGCACTTCATCGAGAAGACCCTCCAGGGCCGCGAGGACATATGTCACCGTTGCCTGCGCTGCTTCCACTGCTACCCCGGCTTCTGCGAGCACCCCACCGACATCCCCCTGTGGTATCAGCTGCCACCCGAGGAGTTCATGAAGATCTACAGCCCCGCCGCCATGGGCGACTGCTCCGTGAACCCGAACTCCGGCTTCGGCTACTATCCCGATAAGCTGCCCGCCCCGCAGGCGAGCCGCCGCGTGCTCGTCGTGGGAGGTGGCGTTGGCGGCATGCAGGCGGCCATCACGGCCGCGCGTCGAGGCCACAAGGTAACCCTCGCGGAGGCGTCCGATCGGCTGGGCGGCGTGCTTCTCTTTGCGGAGCACGACCACGACAAGCGCGAGTGGATCGACTTCGTTGAGGTGCTCAAGCGAGAGCTCGCCGAGTCCGGTGCCGAGGTCGAGCTTGGCCGGCGCGTCGACGCCGCCTACATCGAGCGGATGCGGCCCGAGCACGTGATTATCGCGACCGGGGCAAAGAACGCACCCTGCCCGCTGCCCGGTTCCGACCTCGCCATGAACGCCGCCGACTCTTATTACCACCTCGACGAGCTCGGCCATTCCATCGTCATCGCTGGCGGCGGGCTCACGGCCTGCGAGACCGCGCTCAACCTCGCCGCGCTCGGCCATGAGGTCACCGTTGTGGCGCGCAAGGCGCGCATCACGCCGTCGACGTTCGGCTACTATCGCAATGCCCTTCTCTCCGAGATGGACAAGCGTGGCGTCAAGCAGGCGCTTCTCACCTGCCCCATCGAGTTCACCGAAGACGGCCTCGTGTGCGAGAAGAGCATCGACGAAAAGGGAACGCCCGGCGGAGAGCGCGTCGTGATTTCCGGCGATTCGTACCTGTATTCCTTTGGCATGGTGCCTGCCGAGGAGGTCTCTGAGCCGCTTAAGGCTGCGGCCGAGAAGGTCGGCGCTCAGGTGGCCGTTATCGGCAACGCCCGGAGCGCTGGCATCGTGCGCGACGCCGTTCACGGCGGAAACGACGCTGCGATGGCCATACTCTAGCGTTTCCCTCGGCGCGATTGGGCGACGAGGCGGGACCCGGCCCCCGTGGCTATGTCCGATGCGGGGAGCCGGGCCCTTCTTCCTTCTCAAGGTTCCGTTTGTGTGCAATCACACAAACGCGCTTCCGCTCAGAGGGCGTTTATTGAGGTCTGGGACCTTGGTCCCGCGCGTGCGGGGCTCTACGATTTTATTAGTAAATACTCGCCGAGAAAGGCCGTCGCATGTGCGAATGGAACCGAAACCTTATCATCCAGGACATTGTCTTGGCCATCGTCATAAACACGTCGGCGACGCTTCTGGGCGGCGACCCGTTCGACCACACGTGGTACATCTTTACCTGCGTGGCGCTCGCGACGAACGTGCTCGGGCAGCTCCTCTTGCCGACCGGCTCCTGGGCATGCGCCCTCACCGACTGGGCGGGGGATGCGAAATGGCGCGTCTACGTCCAGATCTTCATCGAGAACCTCATCTTCGTTACTATAATCAGCTTCACGGAGGCTTGGGTGCACACTGGGGGCATCGCCGTCGTCGCGGCCTGGCTTTCCACGTACGTGCAGCTCGTCCTCGTGGGCTACGTGACGTCGGTCGTGCTCTACCACGCGTTGCGCCCCTGCGCCTAGCCGTGTCGCTTAGGTGCGCGCCTGGTCGCGTCGCCTTAGCAACAAGAAACATGCCGAGGGCGCGCACCTCTCAACATATTGCAGCTAAGAAAACGCTGGTTCCAGCCGGTGGCGGCTTACTCTTGCTCAGAAAGCTCAAGTTCCAGCTGTAAAAAAGCGCCAAATGCTAAGAATCCCGGGGTTCCAGCCTGTTAAACCGACTGGAACCCCGGGATTCTTAGCGGCTTGCAAGCTGGCCGGGGCTGGAACTTGAGGTTTCTGAGCATGCCGCGGACGCCGGCTTGTGTCCGCACGGCGGCCGCGTTGATGCATCCCGCCCGCTACAGCTCGTCGCAGAAGCTCACGAAGTCGAGCATGTCGATCGAGTCGATGAAGGCCTGCTTGCGGCCCATGTGCTCGAGCTTGACCGTCACGGTGACCGCGCAGCCGCGGCTGCCGGCGCTGTCTTTGGTGATGGCGAAGTCCGAGCACTCGCAGTCCCACGAGTGGAGCTTCTTTAGGAGCTCCTTGATGCCCGAGCGGTCCTCGAGCTCGATGTAGAGGTCGAAGATTCGCGAGTTCTTGCGCAGCCAGTCGTCGAGCTTGCTCAAGGCCACGAACGTGACCACGACGAAGACCATGGCCACGAGCGCCGCCTCGACAAATCCGATTCCCACGGCAAGCCCGATGCAGGCGCAGGCCCACAGGCCGGCGGCGGTCGTGAGGCCGCGCACCTCGTTGCGGCGGGTCACGATGATCGTGCCCACCCCGAGAAAACCGACGCCCGAGACTACCTGCGAGCCGATGCGGTTGACGTCTGCGTTGAACTCGGGGTAGGTCACGGCCACGTACTGCGAGACGATCATGGTCATGGCGGAGCCGAGGCACACGAGGACGTGCGTCTTTATGCCGGCGCCTTTGTTGCGGTACTCGCGGTCGAGCCCGATGACGGTGCCGACCATCGTCGCGAGCAGAAGGCGCAGCAGAATCGCCTCGCCGCTCCAGGCGGCCGCGGCGGAAAACACCCCGTGGAGCCATTCCGTTATCATGCGCCGGCCTCCGCTCGACCCTTGATGCCTTCTGTATCCCGCCGCTACTCGTCGCCGAAGCTGATGCCGAGCAGCTTGGCCTCGCGGACGAGGTCGCACTCGGGGTCGACGTACTTGAGCTTGCCCGCCACCTCCTCGAGCGGGACGCGGCGCATCTGGTCGTCGACCTTGGCGATCATGACGCCGTATGCGCCCTCCAGGCAGGCGCGCGCCGCCTCGACGCCGCACTGCGTGGCGAAGATTCGGTCCTGGGCGTCGGGCTGCCCGCCGCGCTGGGTATGGCCGGGCACCGCCACGCGGATCTCGCGGCCGGTGCGGGAGGCGATCTCCTCGGCGATGTCGTAGGCGACCGATGGCTTCACGCGGGCGGCGACCTTTGCCTTGTAGTCCTTCTTCTTCATCGCCGCCTCCTCGCGGGAGATGGCGCCCTCTGCCACGACCACGATCGCAAAGCGGCCGCCGTCCTTCTCTCGCTTCTCGATGGCGTTCACGACGTTGTCCATGTCGTAGGGGATCTCGGGGATGAGGATGACGTCCGCGCCGCCGGCGACGCCCGCGTACAGCGGGATCCAACCGACCTTGTGGCCCATGATCTCGATGACGAAGACGCGGCCGTGCGAGCTCGCCGTCGTGTGGATGTCGTCGATGCAGCGGGTGGCGACGTCGATGGCCGAGGTGAAGCCGAAGGTCATGTCGGTGCCGTAGGTGTCGTTGTCGATGGTCTTGGGCAGGGCGATGACGTTCAGCCCCTCCTCGCGCAGGCGGTTTGCGGTCTTGGTCGAGCCGTTGCCGCCGAGCATAAAGAGGCAGTCGAGCTTGAGCTTCTTGTACGTGGCGACCATCGCCGGGACCTTCTTGACGCCGTCGGCCTCGGGCGTGTCGAGCAGCTTGAACGGCGTGCGCGAGGTGCCCAGGATGGTGCCGCCCTTGGTGAGGATGCCCGAGAAGTCGCCCCAGCTCATCTTGCGGTAGCGGCCGTAGATCATGCCCTGGTAGCCGTCCTCGAAGCCGTAGATCTCGACCTTCTCCTTGGAGTTATTGAGCACGGTCTTGACGATGCCGCGCATGGTCGCGTTGAGCGCCTGGCAGTCGCCGCCGGAGGTGAGCAGGCCGATTCGAAGCATGGTGGCTCCTCTCGTTTTGGGACAAAAGGGACGGGGGATTTTGTCCCATTTTTTGGTTTTAATCCGCAGTTTAGAGTAATCCAAAACAGGCCGTATAGAGGCGTCGCGCGACGGGTAAAGTGCCGCCTACAATCGGCGAGAGGGGGAGGGCATGGTCAGGATCGCGAGGAAGGTCTCGGGCTCGGGGATTTACCACGTTGTCATGCGCGGGGCGGGGCGGCAGCTGCTGTTCGAGGACGACCGCGACAGGAGGCGGTTCCTTGAGCTTATGCACGAGTCGTTTACAGACCACGGGGTTAAGCTGCTGTGCTTCTGCCTCATGCCGAACCATGTTCACCTGATCGCCCGGGGCGAGCTTGCGGCACTCAGCGCGGCCATGCATCTTCTGGGGACCAGGTACGCGCTCAGGTTCAACAAGAAGTCCGACCATTGCGGGCCCGTCTTCGAGGACCGCTTCTACAGCGACCCGATCGAGACCGACGCGCACTTCCTCGCCGCGCTCCGCTACGTTCTCATGAACCCCGAGCACGCGGGGATCTGCCCGGCGAGCGAGTATGCCTGGAGCTCGTACTCGGAATACGATGGCGAGGCTGCGTACTGCGACGCCTCGCTCGTGTCCGAACTTTTGGGGGACGGCTCGTCTGTTCAGGCGCTCGTTGCTGGCGGCGCCGACGCTTGCTACCGGTTCGAGGGCAAGAAGGGCATGGACGACCTCGAGGCGATCGGCTTCGCCCGCGAGGTCATCGGGCGCATGGGCATCGGCCTCGGGGAAATCAAGACGCTGCCCAGGCTCAGAAGGTCCGAGGCGCTTCGCGAGCTGAAGTCAGCGGGGCTGTCCACGCGCCAGATAGAGAGGCTGACGGGCATCGGGAGGAGTACCATTGCGAGGGCATGACGGTTTGGGACAAAATCCCCCGTCCCTTTTGTCCCAAATTGAGGAGGAGAAGTGATGTACGACCGGCTACGCGAGATCGACGAGGCCATCGCCGCCGGCAGGGAGGCGCTCGAGGCGCTCGAGGACGCCGCCGACTCGCTCGACTCGGCGAAGCGCTGGGGAATCGTGGACATTCTCGGCGGCGGGCTCATCACAAGCGTGATCAAGCACTCGCGCCTGGGCGACGCCAACCACGCACTTGCCGACGCCCGCGTGGCCCTCGCGCGCTTCTCGGCGGAGCTCGACGACGTGCGCGGCGTGGCAGGGCTCACGGCCGAGGTCAACCGCTGGAACGCCTTCTTCGACATCGCCTGCGACAACTGGCTCGCCGACATCTTCGTGCAAAAGGAGATGAGCGACGCGGCCGACAGGGTTGACGAAGCCATTGAGACCGTCAAGCGTGCCGTGCGTCGACTCGAGTACGCCCGCTGCGCATGAGCGCCCTGGTTGCGCTATCTTCTTCACATCGTGTTACCGAGCGGAGGGGGCGCCCAATGGGCAACGACAACGACATTCTTCACGCGTCGCGCGAGCAGATCGACCAGATCCAGCTCGCCGGGATACAGAAGACCGTCATCGACGTGTACGAGCACATCCCGTTCTACAAGAAGAGCTTCGACGAGGCCGGGTTCGACCCGTACTCGGTCAAGTCGCTCGACGACGTCGCTCGCATCCCCTTCGTGCAGAAGCAGGACCTGCGCGACGCCTATCCGTACGGCATGCTCGCCGTGCCGCTCAAGGACGTCCGCGAGATCCACATGTCTTCGGGCACGACCGGTATCGCGACCATGGGCGCCTACACCGAGCACGACATAAAGATCTGGGGCGAGTGCTTCTCGCGCGCCGTCGACTACGCCCACGGCGACGAGAACGACGTCATGCAGATCTGCTACGGCTACGGCCTCTTTACCGGCGGCCTCGGCGCTCACTACGGCAGCATCTCCGCCGGCTGCGCCACCATCCCCATCAGCGCCGGCAACACCGAGCGCCAAATCCGCATCCTGCGCGAGATGGGCCCCACCATCCTGGCCTGCACCCCCTCCTACGCGATGCACATCGCCGACACCGCGATCGAGATGGGCCTCGACCCGGCACGCGACTTCAACCTGCGCGCCGGCATCCACGGCGCCGAGCCCTTCTCGGACAATTTTCGCCGCGACCTCGAGCGCAAGCTCGGCTACCGCGTGCTCGACATTTACGGCCTCACCGAGACCATGGGCCCGGGCGTGGCCATCGAGTGCTGGGAGCAGCAGGGCCTCCACATCGCCGAGGACCACTTCTACCCCGAGATCATCAACCCCGAGACGGGCGAGGTCCTTCCCGACGGCGAGTGGGGCGAGCTCGTCATCACCACGCTCGACCGCGAGGCGTCTCCCGTCGTGCGCTACCGCACGCGCGACATCACCCGCATCATTCCCGGCGAGTGCCCCTGCGGCCGCACGCACCGCCGCATCGACCGCATCCACGGCCGCACCGACGACATGCTCATCATCCGCGGCGTCAACGTCTTCCCGAGCCAGATCGAGGACGTTATGAAGACGTTCCCCGAGATGTCCTCCTGGTACCAGATCGAGGTCGACACCGACCACCGCTCCCTCGACATCGTCACCCTCAAGGCCGAGCCGAACCCCGACGTGGACCTCGACTCCATCGCCGACATCGATCGCCTGCAGAAGCGGATCAGCGCCGCGCTCAAGGCCGCGCTCTCGGTCGGCGTCAAGGTCAAGCTCGTGGAGCCCAAGAGCATCCCGCGCAGCGAGGGCAAGGCCAAGCGCATCGTCGACCTCAGGAAGGAGCTCTAAGACATGATCGACCAGATCACCGTTTTCCTCGAGAACAAGAAGGGCCGCGTCGCATCCGTCGCGCGCACGATTGCCGACGCCGGCGTGAACATGACGGCGCTGTCGCTCGCCGACAGCGAGGAGTATGGCCTCGCGCGCATCGTGTGCGGCGAGCCAGAGCGCGCCCTGAAGGCGCTCGGCGAGGCGGGCTACCGCGCCAAGGTCGTCAAGGTCGCGGCCGTCGCCGTGCCCGACCGCCCGGGCGGCCTGGCGGAGCTTTTCGAGGCCCTTGACGAGCTCGACGTGAACATCGAGTACTGCTACTGCTTCAGCCACCGTGACGGGGCAGCCGTCTTTGCGCTCAAGGTCGCCGACGCCGCGGCGGCGGCGCGCGCCGTCTGGACGCTCGAGGGCGCTGGCTTCAAGGCGCTCACGCAGGCCGACCTCTAGGCAGGCCTCGGGCGCGCGCCGAGCAATCGGCCTCGCTCGACGAATAACGGGACCTCTTTCCTTGTGAGCTGGCCTCCCTTCCCCTAATCTCAAGGGGAGGGGAGGCCAAAAAAATGCCGTCGAGCTTCGCGTCCACAGTGTTCACGCGCAAGAACAAGTCCCGCGCGATCGCGGCCTGCGCGCTCGCCGCCGGGTCTTTCTTTCTTCTTGCGGTGGGTTTCGCCTGTTTCGGAGGACCCGCGGCCCACGAGCCCGCCGCGTCCTTGGTCAGGCCCGCCCACGAGCCCATCGACCGTGCCGTCTGGGTCTGCCTCTCCGCCATCGCGTTCTCGTTCTGGGGCGACATTGCCTACCTGCGTTGCCTCGACCCGAGGACCAGGCGGCGTATCGCGGCGATCTCCGTGATTCTCGCCCTCTGGCTTCTGGTGGTCGTAATCAAGTGGAAGACGGCCGACGACGAGCTGGCCCGCTATCTGTGGTACTGCTACTACATCCCCATGGCCGCCGTGCCGCCGCTGTGCCTTTCCTGCGCGCTCCGCTCGGCGGGTCTCGGCCTCGGCGAGAAGGGCAAAAGGCACCGCGCGGCCATGGCGTCGGTCTCGGCGCTCTTCATCGTCCTCGCGCTCACAAACGACCTCCACCAGCTCTTCTTTACCTTCGACTCCCCGAACCCCGGTACCGTAGGCAAGTATTTCTACGGCCCTGCGTACTGGGCCTTCTTGGTCTACACGGCCGCGTGCTTCATCGGCTTCTTCGCGGTGCTGTGGCGCTCGTGCACAAGAGTACTCAGGAGCCTTTTGGTGCCCTCCGCCACGGTGGCCGTCGGAGGCTTCCTCCTGAGCTTTGCCTATATCTTCCGGCTTGAGTGGGCAAGGACGCTCAATTTCTCGCTCATCTACGGGATACTCGTCATCGTCGCGCTCGAGCTCTGCCTCGATTTGGGGATCATCCCCTCCACGAGGTCGTTCGCCAAGGTGTTCGCCAAGCTTCCCTTCGACCTGAAGATCGTCTCGCGCGACGGCTCGCTCTTTCGCAAGACCGAGGCCTCGGCCGCTCTCGACCCTTCGGTGGCCCGTGCCCTCGCGGCCCGCCCGCTGCCCGGCGTGTTCACGCTGCCGGCTTACCCCGACGACGTTTTCTTTGCCTGGCCGCTTTCCGGCGGAAGCGCGCTTCTTACGCGCGACATGAGGAACATGCGCTCGCTTGGCCGTCAGCTCATGGCAAGAAGGGCCGACCTCGAGCAGGACCGCCGCACGCTCGAGCACGATCGCGACCTGGCGGAGCTCCTGGCCGGCCTCGAGGCGGAGTCTCGGCTGGTGGGCGACGTCGAGCGCGCTCTTTCCGATTCCATGCGGGAGGTGTCCGACGTCCTGCGCGGCCTTCCCCAGGAGTCCGCCGCGAGGCTGCGCGAGCTCGAGCGGGCTCGCATGATCGTCGCCTACTGCAAGCGGAAGGGCTCGCTTGTGCTCGCGGAGGCGGTAGACCCCGAGCTGGACCGCGACCGAATTCGCCTTATCGCCAACGAGCTCGCGAGCGACCTGCGCGCCGTCGGCATCGACTGCGCCGCCATCGCCAGCCTGAGCCGGCCGCTCGCCGCCCAGCAGATGAGCGTCCTGTACGACTGCATCTACGACATGGCGTTCACGGCGCTCGAGTGCGAGGGGCCCGTGCTCATGTACCACCTCGGCGAGAGGGACGACGGCACGGTTGAGCTGCGCGCCCACTTGGAGTCGGAGGACGAGGAGGACCTGGCCTCGCTTCCCAGGACCGAGGCGCTGAGGGCGCGCCTGGACGCATGCGACGTCATCTACTCGCTCACAGGCGAGGAGGGAAGGCTTTTGCTCGTTGCCAGGGTGAGGGCAGGGGGTGGGCGCCGATGACGCCGCTTCTGCTCAACGAGCCCTGTATGATGTTGATCGTGGTCGGGGAGTTCCTTTCCGCGTGCCTGCAGGTCGTGCACCTCTTTATGGTCGTCTTCCGGGCCTCTTCGAGGCTCGGGTGGCTCTCGTGCGCCTACGAGGCTGCGGTTCAGCTTCACCTGGGCATCGCGCTGTGCATCACCGTGGGCACGGGGGTCATCCGCGCACCTCTGCTCGCCGAGGTCTTGGGGTTCTCGCGCTTCTTCTGGCTCCTGTGGGCCAACGCCGCCTTCTCGTTTATCGCGCTCGCCTTCGCGCTCTACTTCTCTCGCCCTGCGCTATTTATGGATGCGCTGCTCATGGGGCTGTGCACCCCGGGGGCCATCGGCGCGCTCGGGGCGCACTGGAACATCGTTGCCCTTCTTGACGTCTCGTGGTTCATGTTCCGGGGACTCTCGTCCATCGTCACGGACGTCGTTTGGAGGTCGGAGGAGCTCACGGGGCTCTCCGTCGCCGAGGCGCTCATGGGCATGCCGGCGGGCATCCTCGTCACGGGCCCCTCCGGCGGCTCGACGTTCATGAACGCCTCGATGCGCTCCAGCCTTGAGGCCTTAGGACTGCCCACAGACCTCGGCGACCTGAGCGGCATCTGGGGGGAGCTCTCCTGCCGCGGCCGTGGCATCTGTGCCGAGGCAGGCGCGCTCGGCGTCCCCGCCGTCTCCGAGAGGGGGGAGGAGAATCTGCTGGTTGACGTCGCGGATGGAAGGACGCTGCTGTTCCAGCGCGACGCCGACGGCTCCAAGTCGCGCGGCGAGAGGATCTTGTGCCTCGACGTCACCGAGTCGGTCGCCGCGAACAATGCCCTCGTGCAGACCAACCGCGAGCTCGAGGCGGCGGCCACCGAGCTGCGTGCGTGCCTTGCCGACGTCGACCGCGCGGCCGAGGCCTCGGCGTATCTGCGTATGCGCTCCCGTGTCCATGACGTCGTGGGGCAGCGCCTGTCGATCCTCCACCGCTATCTCGAGATGGGAAAGACGGACCCGGCGTCGGTCGACGAGCTCGAACGCCTTCTCTCGTCGGTCATGACCGACCTTCGCCAGGACTCCGGACGCGATGCCGCGGCCGAGCTCGATGCCATCGTCTCCGCGTTCTCGCTCGTCGGTGTGCACGTGGAGGTAGAAGGCGAGCTCCCGCGCAGGCCGGAGGTTGCCGCCGCCTTTGTGCGCGTGGTCCGGGAAGCGTGCACCAACTCGTGCCGGCACGCCCACGCCAAACGGGTCTTTGTTAACCTTAAAGACCCCGATGGCCCCTTTGCTCGCCTCTCCATCACTGACGACGGGAGCGGTCGGCCCGCGCCGGTGCGCGAGGGCGCGGGCATCCCGGGGATGAGGCGCGAGATCGAGTCCGTCGGGGGCAGGCTCGCCGTCAAGCGGGACCATCCGTTCACCGTTTTGGCCGAGGTCGATGTAAGGGGGAAGGCCGATGATTGAGGTCATGATCGTTGAGGACCAGGCCATGCTGCGCGAGAGCCTGGCGCAGACCATCGAGTCCCAGGAGGACATGCACGTGGCGGCCTGCCTCGCCGATGCCGCCGACGCGCCCGGCAGGGCGGCCGAGACCGACTGTGGCCTGGTGCTCATGGACGTCTGCACGGAGCACGACTCCAACGGCATCGTCGCGGCCCGCCGCATCAAGGAGGCCAACCCCGCGGTCCGCGTGGTCATCATGACGGGCATGCCTGAGGTCACCTTCGTCGAGCAGGCCAAGGACGCGGGCGTCGACAGCTTCGTCTACAAGAACGTCGGCATCGAGGAGCTTTTGGCGGTCATGCGCTCCACTGCCGCCGGTTACTCGACGTTTCCCCATACTCCGGACTCGATCTTTTCCGGCGCGGCGGCGCTTACCGACGTCGAGATCTCGATTCTGCGCCTTGTCTGCGAGGCGAAGACCCGCAAGGAGATCGCCGCAGAGCTCTACATGAGCGAGGGGACCGTCAAGCGCCGCATCGGCGAGATCCTGGCAAAGACGGGCTACGACAACATCCTGCGCCTCGCCGTCCATGCCGTCGCCGAGGGAAACATCGTTCCCGGCATGGGCAACAAGTAAGCCGGGGTGGGTCGCCCGCCCCGGCTTGTTCCGGTCCTTCTTGCCGGTAATCTTTACGGAATGTGGATCAGGCGCCGGAAGTAGACGTTGCCCGTCTCCTCCTCGAACATCCAGATGTTGAGATAGATGTCGTTCAGGTCGTTGTTCACGTCGAAGTCGGGGTCGTCGAAGGTCCCCAAGAACGTGAGGTAGGCCCGCGTTTCGCCACCCGCCTCGACGCTCTGGCGCATGTACACGTCGCGCGGGCGCCCGTTGACGTAGGCGTAGCCGTCAGTGTCGCCGATCATCATGTCGGTCTCGGTGTTGTTCCACACGGTGAAGAGCACGACGGCGTCGCCGTAGCCGTCGGTGTCTTTGCGCTCGGCTCGGACGTGGATGTTCTCGTCGGCCTCGAGGTCGATGGGGAACTCGTCGTCGGCCTCGAACCAGGCGCTGGTGTCGTCGTCTCCCTTCGCATCCTCGCCGGCGTCCTCGATTTGCTGTTGCATGCTCGACGAGGGGCCCTCCCCGCCGTTGGTGGGGTGCTCCTCGGCGCCTCTCTCGTCCTCGGCGTCCTTGCCTGCCTCGATGGGCGGCTGCGTGTTGATCATGCCGTCCTTGTCGCGGATGTCGAGGCAGCCTGCGAGGGGAAGCGCGCAGGCCGCTGCCACCGCCAAGGCGAGGATTCCCGGGCGTCTCATGGTGTCCCTCCTTAATCGGCACCGGGGCCAAGGGGCTGCTCGAGCGCCCTTGGCCCCGTTGTTGGTCGACTCAGTTCACGCCGCGGGCGTTACTGGATGTTGATGGGGTAAGAAGCGATGTCCTCGTAGGTCTCGTCGTCGTAGACGTCCAGCTGGCACTGGATGTTGACGAGCTCGTCGACGGAGTCGATGCCCTCGAAGGCGCAGAGCTTCGTGGCGGAGGTGCCGGGCAGCACCGCCGTGTAGAACCAGTTGTCGCTCATCACGCCGTTGACCGCGCAGGAGTCGTTCGGGATGGACATGGCGATCTTCTTGTCGCTGTTGTTGGTGATGGTGAGCATGATGCCGACCTGGCCCCACTCGTCGGCCGCGCGGTCGGTGGCCACGATGGTCACGATTTCGTCGTCGGCGATGGTGACGGGCGGGTCGATGGGCACGGTCGCGGCCTCGGTCGAGCTGGTCGTGCCGTCGTCGCCGTCATCGGGGTCGCCCATGTCGGTGATCTTCTCGGACTCGCGGTCGGTCTTGATCTGGTCGGCCAGGCTGTCGTCGCCCTTCTTGAAGACGAGGGACGTTTCTTCGGCTGCGAAGGTCAGCTTGTCGTCGGCGAGCTCGAGCGTGCCGGTCTCTCCGTCGTAGCCGAGCGTGCACTTCTCGATGTCCCAGGTGGAGTCCTGGACCTCGCCGAAGAGGTCGAGCGTGGCCTTGCCGTCCTCACCGAGGTAGAGGACTACCTTCATGCCCCAGTCGTTCATCATCTGGATGTCGTCCTCGGTGAGCTCGATGCCGTCGGCCTTTCCGCTTGCGAGCTCCCAGTAGCCGACCATCTTGGCGCCCTTGGCCGCCTTGCCGCCGCCACAGGCAACGAGCGCGACGCACGTCGCTATCGCGCAGATGGCGCAGCAGACGAGGGATAGATATTTCTTCGTGGTTTTCATGGCGTGCTCCTTCCTACGTTGTCTTGACGATATCTACGGGGGCGCAGGGCCCCCTGGCGCCGAGCGCCTTACTCGCTAGGGCTTAGGGGCGCTTGGTCCCGCAGCCGGAGCAGAAGTTGCCGGTGTTCTGGGTCCCGCAGTTGGGGCAGAACCAGGGGCCGGCGGCTTCAGGCTTGGGGTTTCCGCAGTTGCTGCAGAACTTGCCGGTGTTCTGGGCGCCGCACGAGCAGGTCCAGCCGCCTTCCGCCGCGGGGGCCGCGGCCACGCCGCCGACCGCCGCCGCGGGCGCCGCTTGGGCGGGAGCCTGCTGGGCAGCCTGGTTGAACAGCTGCGACGCGTTCATGCCGCCGACGCCGTTCGCCATGCCCATACCCATGAAGCCCATGGCTGCGCCGGAGGGGTTGGCCGCGGCGGTGCGCATGGCGTCGCTCTGGGCCGCGGCGATGTTTGCCGCCGCCATCGCGGGGTTGGCCATGACGGCCGCCTTCTGGAGGTCGCGGATCATCTGCTCCTGGTCCTCGGGCGCGGAGATGGTGTTGACACCGAAGGCCGCGATCTCGAGGCCACGCAGGTCCCTCCACTGGTGCGAGAGTTCCTCGTTCAGGGCGTCGGCGAGCTCCTTGGTGTGGGCGGGTACGGCGCTGTAGCGGATGCCCATCTCGGAGATGCGCGCGAACGCGGGCTGCAGCGCGGTCAGAAGCTCGCTCTTGAGCTGGGAGTCGATGAGGTCGCGGGTGTAGACGGAATCGACGTTGCCGCACACGTTCTTGTAGAACATCAGGGGGTCGACAAGCTTGTAGGAGTACTCGCCGTTGCAGCGGACGGTGATGTCGACGTCGAGGCCGATCTTGTTGTCGACCACGCGGAACGGCACGGGGCTCGCGGTGCCGTACTTGTTGCCGACGATCTCCTTGGTGTTGAAGTAGTAGACCCTCTGGTCCTTGCCGGCGTCCCCGCCGAAGGTGAAGCGGCGTCCGACCTGCTCGAACGACTTCTTAACCATGTCGCCGAGGTTGCCCGAAAAGACGGAGGGCTCGGTGCCGGTGTCGTAGACGAACTCGCCGGGCTCGGCGCAGACCTCGACGACCTCGCCGTTCTCGACGATCATCATGCACTGGCCGTCGGCGACGGCCACGATGGAGCCGTCGGAGATGACGTTGTTCTCGCCCTTGGTGTTGGAGCTGCGGCCGCCGGTGCGCTTCTCGCCCTTGGCGACCAGGGCGTCTGCGTCGAGAGACTCGCAATAGAAGTATTCGCGCCACTGATCGGCCAAAACGCCGCCAGCTGCCCCTACGCCTGCCTTAAGAAGTCCCATGATCTACCCCTTTCGTCGGTGGTGCTTGTCCGTTAGCTAGTCTTTCTTGCTCTCGTGGTGGATGCGCTCGGTCGTGGTGTAGTCGAAGCTGTCGTGGCTGTGCGTGATCTCGATGGAGTCGTTGTCGAGGTAGCGGTTGGCCTCGGAAGCCTCGACCGCGCTTCTCATCTGGGCCGTGAGCACCGCGCACACGAGGAGCATGACGAGCAGCGGGACGAGGATGATGAAGCCCCACTGGATGAACTCCTCGTTCTCGGCGAGGAAGCCGCCGTAGTTGACGGCCGCGAAGCAGGCGGCAAAGAAGGCGGCGAAGACGCCCAGGCCGATGAGCGCGCGCTTCTTTTTGTCGATGGGCAGGTCGCCCACGAGGCGGCCCGTCTGCCCGTTCATGGCAAAGAGGAATTGCTGGCCTTCCCAGGTGGTGCCGAGCATCCAGACGGGCATGAGCGCGTAGACCGGGTCTGCCCATTTCTTCTCGACGTCGCAGCTCTCGCAGGACACGGTGTCGTAGCCCTCGACGCTTTCGCGCAGGGCCTGCTCGACGCTCGAGTCGATTCGCTTCTGGGCGCGGTCGCGGCAGGTTTCGGCGTCCTCGTCGTAGCGGTTGGCGACGAAGCCGGGCATGTAGGCGACCGAGAAGGGCACGAGCGCCTCGTAGTCGTAGGGCTCGATGGCGTCCATGTGCGCGTCGGGCATCTTTGTGGAGCCGTCGACGGGGACGCGGGCGAAGGACATGGTGCCGTCGCGCTCGACCGTGAAGTGATCGGTCTCGATGACCTCGTCGTCGCCCTCGTAGTGGGTGCGCGAGCGCGTCGCCTCGAAGACGGCGCTGCCGGAGGCCTCGGTGTCGTAGAGCCAGAAGGGCACGTAGACGCCCTGCACCTCGTTGATGCGGTTGCCGCCGGCGAAGCTCTTCGGCAGCAGGATCTTGCCTTCATAGTGCTTGGCCAGGGCCTGCTTGGCGGCCTTGTGGTCGAGTTTGAAGGGAATCACGAGCTGGGGCCGGAAATCGCCGGCAAGGCGATCGGCCGCGACCACGGGGTTGCCGCAGTAGGGGCACTCGGAGACGGCGGTGCTCGCGTCGCAGACGAGCTCGGCGCCACAGGACGAGCACACGTAAGCGCCGTCGAGGCCGGACGCGTCGCTGGACGCGGAGACGGACACTTTCTGGGCCTTCTCCTCAGCCGCCTGCTGCTTGGATGCGTAGCGGGTTTCGATGTCCGTTACGGCGAACTCGGAGTCGCAGTGGTCGCAGACGAGCAGGGCCTTCGCGCCGTCGTAACGCAGCGGGCCGCCGCATGCCGGGCACTGATAGTTGACGCTCTCGATGCCCATGGTCCTCTCCCTTCTCTTTTTCCGGGTTGGAAATTGTTAGCCCAAGTTTGGGGGAGGGGCGGCTCATTTGTAATAACCCGGCGGCCCGAACGGGGTCGCCGGCTGGGACGTTTGGCCCATTTTCAGCTATACAAATCCTATATGGGAAAGAAGAAATAATGTATTTTTCATATCTGAGCCAGGCCCATATCATGTGAGTCCGAGAAACAAACTGATTCTTTGGAGGCACGTCATGATACTTGGTATGGGCGCATCCGAGCTCGTAGTGATTCTTCTGGTCGCGCTGGTGATCTTCGGGCCCAAGAACCTCCCGAAGCTCGGTGCCTCCATGGGCAAGACGGTCAAGAACTTCCGCGAGGGCTTGGAGAGCGACGACGACCCCAAGCCAAAAGCCGCCGAGGCGCACGTGTCCGAGGCCGCGGCGGAGGACGCCGAAGACGCCGACGCGTAAGCCCTGTCCTTATCAATAGATTTCCTCTTCCCACAGCGACGCCCCCCCGGGACTCCTTCCCCTGGGGGCGTCGCTGTGCGCTTATCAGCGCGGCGTATGAGGATCGGTTTGCCTACGAAAGGTCGCCAAGAAGGGCGATGACGGTGCGGTAAAGGTCTGAGGGGGTGTGCTGGGCCTTCCAGATGACGGCGGCACGGCTCTCGAGCTCGCGGCATTCGAGCGTCTTTATGAACTGGTCGCCGGTGTCGGTCACGCGGATCAGCGAGCGGGGCACGAGCGCGCACCCCATCGACTCGCGCGCCCACAGCGCCGCGGTGCGCGGGTCGTCGACGACGGTGGTCATGCGCAGGTCCCCTCCCATGACCTCGAATGCCTTCCCGAGCTCGGCGACGAGCCTCCTGCTCACGATGAGGGGCAGGCCGGACAGATCCTCCAAGGTGCAGGAGGCCTCCTCGCCGACCTCGAGCGCGGGCGGCATGACGGCGACCAGGGGCTCGGTCTCGGCAAAGCGGCAACGCAGCCCGTCGCTTTTGAAGGGCGTCCTCACGACGCCGATGTCCACAATGCCGCCGTCGAGGAGGTCGAGTATCGATGGGGTCGGCCCTTCACGCACCTCGAACTCCACGTTGGGAAAGCGCCGGTGAAGGTCGACAAGGCGATCCGCGGGCATGAGGCCCGAGCAGCTCGGGTCGACGCCGAGCGAGATGGAGCCGCCGGCGCCGGTGGCGACGCTGGCCACCTCGCGCTCGGTCGCCTGCGTGAGGGCCACGATCCTCAAGGCGCGCTCGTAGAGCACCTTGCCGGCCTCGGTAAGCGACACGCTTCGCGGGCCGCGCACGGCGAGCTGACAGCCGAGCTCCTTCTCGAGCTTGGCGAGCTCGTAGGACAGCGGCGGCTGCGATATGTGCAGGCGTTTGGCGGCCGCAGTGATCTGATGCTCCTCTGCGATGGCGATGAAGTACTCGAGCTGTTTGATATTCATATGAAATATCTTTCTGAGAGACGCATGATATATATTCAGTATATACATCATCACATGACTATCACAAGACAAGGTTCTTACAGGCGCTCAGCGCTGCCCGGGGTATCCTACAGATGACAACAAAGGACAAAGAGAGGAGAACACAATGTCCATTAAGAATCTGAACGATAAGCAGCGTAAGGTCTACGAGGCGTGCCGCAACGGCTGGTTGGTCGGCGGTGAATACCGTGCGAAGTTTGATAACCACGAGAAGGACTTCTTCGCGGATTCCCCAAGTTGGCTATTCCGTGAGGTCGACGATTGGTTCGCGAGCCACGCCAAGAATCACAGCGACTCGAGCATTCTGGTCAATTACCGCGCATAGTTCCAAAGAGGTTGGGGAGCCGAGAAAGGCTCCTTTTTCTTTAGCCCTTCATCTGTACGGTCTCGGCGCAGGTGGACAGCATGAGTCCCAGGACAAGCGCGAGGCCAGGCTCTAAGCTCTGCTTGTCGATCCATTCCTCGCGCGTGTGGAGCAAGGCTCCCGATACGGCCCCCACGGTATGGGCCGGGACTCCGAGCGATAGCGGGATATTCGCGTCGGTGGACGACTCTTGGTGGGCGGGCTCAACGCCCCCGAGCGTCCGGATCGCCTCGTCTCCCAGGTCGACGAGGCCAGACTGGCCCTCGGGCTGCGAGGCCAGGCTTGCGGGGCGGTCGCCGATGAGCTTGACCTCGACGTCGGCGTCCCCGGTGCGGGCCGACCTCACTATCTCCTTGAATTTTTCGTCCATGTAATCCAGGTTCTCTTGCCTGGCGGAGCGGTACTCGAGCAGCGCGGACGCCCTCGAGGCAATGGCGTTCACCGCACCGCCCCCTTCTATCGCGCCGACGTTGACGGTGGTCTTTCCCTCATCGGGCAAGGGAATCGCGTAGAGCCCCTCGACGACGCGGCAGACGGACTCGACGGCGCTTTGGCGCCCCGCGTCCTCCCATGAGTGGCCGCCCTGCGTCTCGACCTCGACGCGCCAGCGGTGGGAACCCACCGCGCGAGTTATGTGCTGGCCGAGGTACAGGTCGAACGCCGTGAAGTCGGCGACCTCAAGGCCGGCCTCCTTCAGGTCAACGATGAGCCTGCGCGTCCCCGCGAGATTGCCCAGGCCCTCCTCGCAGGTGTTCGCCACCACCCACACGTCATGCTTGAGGCGCGGCTTATGGGCGAGTATCCATTTGGTAGCCATCAAAAGTCCCGTGAGGTTGGCGGTGTCGTCGCCGACGCCGGGCGCGTAGATTCGGGCCTTGTCCTCTCGCAAGGGGAGGGTCTCCTCGTCTTGCGCCACGACGTCCATGTGCGCCGAGAAGACCGACGCCGTGTGGCGGTCCGCGCCCTCGAGTCGGCAGATGACGTTGCCGCTGGGATCGATGAAGACCTTGTCCGCGCCCGCTTCCTGGAGCCATGTCTTCACGAACGCGGCGCGCCTTCCCTCCTTGCCGGACGGCGCGGGGATCTTCGCGAGCTGCCGTAGGAGCTCGAGCTCCTCCCCGTGAGCCTCACGCGCATATGCTTTTGCTGTATTTGAAATCCCCTGGTCCACGACGCCTCCCGATTTGTCAGCAGCTGTGCCTGAGTCTACGCCTTATCCGCGCTTCGCCCGTCTAAGGTGGCCACAGTGTTTCATCTCCGTGTTCTGGGTTGAGCCACGCTGCTGGCGGTGTTAGGGTTTTTCTCATCGATAGAGGAGCGGGCACGAAGAAGCCCGGGGGAGCCGGCAGGCGCAAGAACCCCGAGCGGAGGCGAGGCTCGCCGAACTGTACTCGTCGGGCACGGCGATGCGGTGGGCCTGCGGGAAATACCCCCAGGACTGTCTGCGACAATACGTCGCGGGAGCGCTATCACATGGGACCGGCTTCTTGGCCGGCAGCCCGCCTGATCGCGCGCCCGCCCGAGGAATTCGAGAGCAAGGAGACGCGCGCATGGACAAGTGCCCGTTCATAAGCAAAGAGAAGCTCGAGGCCATCTGCACCGAGTACCCCACTCCGTTCTATCTCTACGACGAGGCGGAGATTCGCCGTCGCGCGCGTGCGCTCAACCAGGCGTTCTCGTGGAACCCCGGGTTCAAGGAGTACTTCGCCGTGAAGGCCACCCCCAACCCTTGGATCGTGAGCATCCTCGCCGAGGAAGGCTGTGGCTGCGACTGCGCGACCGGCACCGAGCTTGCGCTTGCCGAGGCCTGCGGGGTCACGGGGGCCGACATCATGCTCTCGAGCAACGACACCCCCGACGAGGACTATCGCCAGGCGCGCGACCTCGGCGCCATCATCAATCTCGACAGCCTCGACATGGTCGGCTGTCTCGAGCGCGCCCTTGACGGCGAGCTCCCGAAGATGGTGTGCTGCCGCGTGAACCCCGGCGGCGACTTCGAGGCGGCCAACGGCATCATCGGCAACCCCCAGGACGCGAAGTTCGGCATGACCGTGGCGCAGCTCGAGGAGGCCTTCTCGCGCCTGGCGGCCCTCGGCGTCGAGGACTTCGGCATCCACGCGTTTCTTGCCAGCAACACGCAGGTCGACGACTACTACCCGCGCCTTGCCCGCCTGCTGTTCGAGGAGGCGGTCCGTCTTCGCGATAAGCTCGGCGTCCACGTGGTGCTCATCGACCTGTCCGGCGGCATCGGCGTCGACTACCGCCCGGAGGACCCGGCGGCCGACATCACTGCCATCGGCGAGGGCGTGCGCCGCGCGTACGAGGACGTGCTTTTGCCCGCCGGCATGGGGGACGTGAGGATCTGCTCCGAGCTTGGCCGCTGGATGCTCGCGCCCGCCGGCGCCCTCGTGACCCGCGTCATCCACGAGAAGGTCACCTACAAGGACTATCTCGGCGTCGACGCGTGCGCCGCCAACCTCATGCGCCCGGCGATCTACGACGCCTACCACCACATTAGCGTGATGGGCAAGGAAGACGAGCCCGCGACGCGCCCCTACAACGTCGTCGGCCGCCTCTGCGAGAACAACGACCAGTTCGCCCACGACCGGATGCTCCCCGAGACCTCCATCGGCGACCTGCTCTTCATCCACGACGCCGGCGCCCACGGCTTTAGCATGGGCTACAACTACAACGGAAGCCTCCGCTCGGCCGAGCTGCTTCTCAAGGAAAACGGCGAGGTCCAGAAGATCCGCCGCGCCGAGACCCGCGCGGACTACTTCGCCACCTTCGATGACGACCCGCGTTTCTCCGCATTGGCACAGAAGTGACAAGAAGGGCAATTTCTTCTTGGCATCAAAAAGATCTATGAAGGGAACTTCACCATGGACATGAAAAACCTCACGGGATCCGTCGTCGCCCTCGTCACCCCGTTCAAGAAGGACGGCAGTGTCGACTTCGAGCGCCTCGAGGGCCTCGTCGACTTTCACCTGGCCAACGGCACCGACGGCATTCTCGTGCTCGGGACGACGGGCGAGTCCGCCACGATGACGGATTCCGAGGACCTGTCCGTCGCCGAGTGCGTCGTGCAGCGCGTCGCCGGCCGTGTCCCCGTGATCGGCGGCTCGGGCTCCAACTGCACCGGCGAGTCGCTGCGCAAGTCGCTCGAGCTGCAGAAGCTCGGCGTCGACGGCCTGCTCATCATCTCGCCTTATTACAACAAGACCAACGAGGAGGGCATGTACCACCACCTCGCAGATGTCATGGACGTCGTCAATGTTCCGTGCATCCTCTACAACATCCCCGGCCGCACCGGGTGCAAGATCAGCCCCGCTGTGGTCGAGCGCCTCTCCGCGCACCCCAACGCCTGGGGCATCAAGGAGGCCTCCGGGGACATCTCCTACGCGGCGAGCATCGCGCACTGCCTCTCGGACGATTTCCACATGATGAGCGGCAACGACGACATGATCGTGCCCCTGATGTCGCTCGGCGCCGTGGGCGTCATCTCGGTGTGGGCCGACGTCGCCCCGCGCACCGTCCACGACCTGTGCGCCAAGTTCCTCGCCGGCGACCTGGCGGGTGCCCGCAAGCTCCAGATCGACAACCTCGAGCTCATCCACTCGCTTTTCTGCGAGGTCAACCCGATCCCGGTCAAGGCAGCCTTGGCAAAGATGGGCCTTCTCGACGAGAATTACCGTAAGCCGCTTTGGCCCATGAATGATTCCGACCGCGAGCGCCTCTACGCCGCGATGAAGGGGGCTGGTTTGATTGACTAACGCAGGGGACGTGCAGCTCACGAGCGTGATTCTCGTCGGCGGAGGCCGCATGGGCAAGCTCATCGCGCAGAAGCTCGACGCCGACGGCGGCTTTGCCGTGGAGGGCATCTACGACGTGGACAACGCCGACGAGCTCGACGGCCGCGCGCCTGTGGTCGACCTCGTCATCGACTTCTCGAACAAGGCCGGGCTTCCTCACGTGCTCGCCTACGTCGAGCGCACCGGAGCGGCCCTCGTCTCGGGCACCACGGGCTTCGACGACGAGGAGCTCGGCCGCCTGCGCGCCCTCGGCCAGAAGACGCGCGTGATCCACTCCTTCAACTACTCGCTCGGCGTGGCCGCCTTGAAGCGCGCCTGCACCCAGGCGGCGCTGGCCCTCGGCGAGTGGGACTGCGAGATCGTGGAGACCCACCACAACAAGAAGGTTGACGCGCCTTCCGGCACCGCGGTGCTGCTGCTCGACGCCGTCGACCCCAACCACGAGTGCGCCGTGGCTTACGGCCGCGAGGGGATGGTGGGGGAGCGCCCCGCCAAGGAGATCGGTATGCACTCGCTTCGCGGCGGCACCGTCGCGGGCACGCATGAGGTGCACTTCTTCGGCACCGACGAGGAGGTCTGCCTCACGCACCGCGCGACGAGCCGCCAGATCTTCGTCAACGGCGCCGTCGCCGCGGCGAAGCGTCTGCTCGCTCGCAAGGAGAACGGCTTCTACTCCTTCGACCAGCTCATGTTCGAGTAGGGCGGGAACCCCGCCTCATCCCCAGAAAGGACTCGCCTGCCCAATGGACGCACAGGAGATCATCAACTACATCGCGACCGCCCCGAAGAAGACCCCGGTCAAGGTCTACCTCAAGCTCAAGGAGGGGGCGTCGATCGACCTCTCTTGCGCAGACCACGTCTTCGGCAGCGACGCCTGCAAGGTCGTGTTCGGCGACTGGGAGAAGCTCGGCCCCGTCCTCGAGGCGGCGTCGGACTCCATCGCCGACAAGGTCGTGGAGAACGACGGCCGCAACACTGGCGTGCCCATGCTGAGCAAGCTCGACATCCGCGCCCGCATCGAGCCGGGCGCTATCATCCGTGAGAAGGTCGAGATCGGCGACAACGCCGTCATCATGATGGGCGCCGTCATCAACATCGGCTCCGTGATCGGTGAGGGCACGATGATCGACATGGGCGCCGTCCTGGGCGGACGGGCGACCGTGGGCAAGAGGTGCCACATCGGCGCCGGCACTGTGCTCGCCGGAGTCGTCGAGCCCGCCAGCGCAACGCCCGTCATCGTCGAGGACGACGTTCTCATCGGCGCGAACGCCGTGGTGCTCGAGGGCGTCCGCGTGGGGCGCGGCGCGGTCGTCGCGGCGGGCGCGGTGTGCGTGGAGGACGTCCCGGCCGGCGCCGTCGTGGCCGGCGTGCCCGCCCGCGTGATCAAGCAGGCCGACGAGGTCGCGGCCGGCAAGGTGTCCCTCGTCGACGCGCTGAGGAACCTCTAGGTGCATTCGGATTCCCGTACCGTGAACTGACGGCCTCCGGCGCAATGCACCGGGGGCCGTCGCTTTTGGTCTCGGCCGAGCGGGCAGGATTTCCCCTTGAGCGGTATAAACGTTATATAAACGTAATATAAACGTTTTGCGCTGGGTAAAATATCCTCCGTGGGCCGACAGCGGGTCGGCCTTTTTTCCGAGCAACGGAGGAATCGGCATGGCTAATCGTTTTGTCCTCAACACCGTCAGCTATCACGGTAAGGGCGCCATCAAGGAGATCCCGGGCGAGATTACCCGTCGCGGCTACAAGAAGGTCTTCGTCTGTTCCGACCCCGACCTCGTCAAGTTCGGCGTGACCTCCAAGGTCACCGACGAGCTCGACGCCGCCGGCATCGCCTGGTCCCTCTACTCCGAGATCAAGCCCAACCCCACCATCAAGAACGTTCAGGACGGCGTCGAGGCGTTCAAGGCGGCCGAGGCCGACTGCATCGTGACCATCGGCGGCGGCTCCTCCATGGACACCGCCAAGGCCATCGGCATCATCATCGAGAACCCCGAGTTCGCCGACGTGCGTTCCCTCGAGGGCGTCGCCCCCACCAAGAACCACGCGGTCTTCACCATCGCCGTGCCCACCACCGCCGGCACCGCTGCCGAGGTCACTATTAACTACGTGATCACCGACCCCGAGAAGGTCCGCAAGTTCGTCTGCGTCGACACCAACGACATCCCCGAGGTCGCCGTCGTCGACCCTGACATGATGGCCTCCATGCCCGCCGGCCTCACCGCCGCCACCGGCATGGACGCGCTCACCCACGCCATCGAGGGCTACACCACCAAGGGCGCCTGGGAGCTCTCCGACATGTTCCACTTCAAGGCCATCGAGCTCATCTCCAAGAACCTCCGCGACTCCGTCGCCGAGGCGAAGAGCGGCGTTCCGGCCTCCGGCCGCGAGGGCATGGCGCTCGGCCAGTACATCGCCGGCATGGGCTTCTCCAACGTCGGCCTCGGCATCGACCACGCCATGGCCCACACGCTTTCCGCCCACTACGACACCCCGCACGGCGTCGCTTGCGCCATGCTGCTCCCGATTGCGATGGAGTTCAACAAGCCCGTCGTGACCAAGCGTCTGGCTGAGGTCGCCGTCGCCATGGGCGTCGACACCACCGGCATGAGCGAGGACGAGGCTGCCGACGCCGCCATCGCCGCCGTCAAGCAGCTCTCCGAAGACGTGCAGATCCCGCACGTCTGCGAGGCCATGAAGGCCGACGAGATCGAGGTCCTGGCCAAGGACGCCATGGCCGACGCCTGCTTCCCGGGCAACCCGCGCGAGGCCACGCTCGACGACGTCATCGAGCTCTTCAAGAAGATCTGCCCCTCCGCGTAGCCTGGCGTGAACAGCGTGAACAGGGGACGTACCCTGTTCACGCGTCCCCTGTTCACGTTCACGCGAAGAGGTGGCATCTTGCTCGCCGACTTGGCACAATAGACTGGCGTGCCCGGCTCCGCCTATGTGCGCGGGCCGGGCATTTCTTTTTTCCTCAGCTCAAATCACAGAAGGGCGTGTCCATGGATTCCGTGGTCGACTACATAACCGAACAGCTCAGTGAGCTCACCTCCATTCCCAGCCCCACCGGCTTCACCTCTAGGGTGACCGCGTACGTCTCGAGGACGCTCGAGGGCATGGGCTTTGCGCCCGAGCTCTCCAACAAGGGCAACGTGCTCGTGGAACTCGGCGGCGAGGGCAGGCCGCTCGTGCTCGCCAGCCACGTCGACACGCTCGGCGCCATGGTCCGCTCCGTCAAGGACAACGGCCGCCTGCGTCCCACCACGCTCGGCGGCCACCAGTGGTCGACCGCCGACGGGGAGAACTGCACGGTGCACACGCGCGACGGCCGCGTCTACACGGGCGTCGTCTTGAACACCGAGCCCTCGATCCACGTCGCCGACGAGAAGGTCGAGCAGGTCGAGAAGAACATGGAGATCCTGCTCGACGAGAACGTCGACACAAAGAAGGGCGTGGCAGAGCTCGGCGTCCAGACGGGCGACATCATCGCCATGGACCCGCGCACAACCGTTACCCCGAGCGGCTACATCAAGAGTCGCTTTCTGGACGACAAGCTTTCCGCCGCCATTCTTCTGGGCCTTGCGCGTGAGGTATCTGAGGGCAGGGTCTCGCTCGCCCGCAAGGTCTATCTTCTCTTCACCGTCTATGAGGAGGTCGGGCACGGCGGCGCCTTCGTGCCCGCGGACACGCTCGATATGCTGAGCGTGGACATGGGCTGCGTCGGCGACGACCTCGGCTGCACCGAGCGCATGGTCTCCATCTGCGCCAAGGACTCGGGCGGCCCGTACAACTACGACCTGGTGAGCGAGCTCGCCTCCATCGCCCGCGAGCTTGAGCTCGGCTACGCCATCGACGTGTACCCGCACTACAGCTCCGACGTCGAGGCGACACTGTGCGCCGGCTACGATATCCGCCACGGCCTCATCGGCCCGGGCGTTTATGCGAGCCACAACTACGAGCGCTCCCACGTGGATGGCGTTCGCAATACTTTCGAGCTTGTCCGCGCTTTCGTGGGCCGATAAGGGACTTGATGCTTTGCGGCCCGCGGTGACGACCCCGGGCCGGGGAGGAGGGGCGCCATGGCCGACGTGAGGGACTATCTCGAGATGCGCGCAGACGTCTTGCTGGGCGAGCGCTCCTTCAACGACGTCGACAACGTCATACTGGCGAGCCTGTCATACCTCGATCTGCACGGGATCGCGGACGTAAGCGGCGTCGCGAGGCTGAGCGTGCGCAAGGCCTGCGAGGCGTTCCTTAGGCGCGCGGCGGGGGAGGGCGTCGCGCCGTGGGTCCGCTCGCTCGCCTCCATCGACGACCGCTTCGTTCGCGCGCTTGGCGACTCTGCGCGCTTCGGCTGCGCCATGGTGCGCGACTACGTCGACGTCACTGATGACGAGCGGACGCTCCAGTTCGCCGCCTTGACCGTCGACTTGCCCGACGGGTGCTCATACGTGTCGTTTCGCGGGACCGACAACAGCCTCGTCGGCTGGAAAGAGGACTTCATGCTGAGCTTCCGGGTGACGGGGGCCCAGCGCTCTGCCGCGGCCTATCTTGAGCGGGAGGCCGCGCGCGCCGTCGCGGAGGGTCGCCGGCTCTACGTCGGCGGCCATTCGAAGGGCGGCATTCTCGCGGCGTATGCGGCTACAGTGCTGCCGGAACGGCTTCGCCCCTGCTTGGTGCGCGTGTGGAGCAACGACGGCCCCGGTATGTGGGCAGGCGCCGCGCCCGCCCGCGCCGTCGAGGTGCTCGGGGGCGCGTTCACCCACATCATTCCCGCCTACGACATCGTCGGCATGCTCTTCGACGACGGGTCGAGGAAGCTCGTCGTGAGGAGCTCTGCCGACGGGGCGCTTCAGCACGACCCGATGACCTGGCAGGTCGGGCCTGGCGGGCTTGTGAAGGCGGAAGGGCTCGACCCGGATTGCGTGCGCATGAACGCCGCGCTCGCCGGCTGGCTCGACAGCATGGACCCCGACGCGCGCGAGCGGTTCACGGAAGAGCTCTTCGATGTGCTCCAGGCGGGCGGCGCCTCGCGCCTGGACGAGATCTTGGCGAGTCCCCAGTCCATCCAGAAGGTGCTTTCGGCGCTCACTGCCGCCGACCAGCGCACGAAGGACCTGGTGCGCGAGCTTTTGGGCGCGACCATCACCGCCAACGTGGAGTCTGCCAAGGACGCCGTGGCCAACGCCCTTGCGAGGCCCGCCGGCTGGGGACTTGGGGGCAACCGGCTTTGGCCTGGCCAGCAGACCGGTCAGTAACCGCTCGGGCGGGGCGTTTGCGGGGCTCGTGTATTTTCCCCGTCGCGGTAGACGAGGCCGGCTTCGGGGTAGGCTGGAAAACAGTACACGTGAACCCAGATTAAGGAGTGGTCATGGGATTTATCGGAAGCTGGCTCTCCACGGCGATCGCGACGGCCGTCGCGATTTGGGTCGTCCCGGGCATCGAGGCCGTCGGGGGCTCGTGGGCTGCGCCCATCTTCACGGCGCTCGTGCTCGGTATCCTGAACGCCACCGTCAAGCCCGTGCTCAAGGTGCTTTCTTTCCCGGTCACGGTGCTCACGCTTGGGATTTTCAGCCTCGTCGTCAACGCCGTCGTGCTGGAGCTCGCGAGCTTCTTCTCCCGCAACATATTCCATGCGGGCGTCTACGTAAGCGGCTTCGGGGCCGCCGTCCTCGGCGCCGTCGTCATCAGCGTCGTGGGTACGCTCGTCAGCGGGGCGATCAACTAGATTTTTCATGCAGCTCCTCGGCGCGGGGCGCTCCTGGAAAAACGGGGGCGCCCCGCTTCGCTTTATTGCGCTAAAGTGTCTGTGTGGCAACGACGCGTAAATAGAGGGGACGCATATGACGAAGACCGAGGAACACAGGCTCTACGCGGCCCTTCGCTCGCTCAAGACCGATGAAGAGGCCGCGGCGTTTCTCGGCGACCTCTGCACCCCGCGCGAGATAGACGACCTCTCGCAGCGCCTTGAGGTCGCCCTGATGCTCGACGAGGGCAGCTCCTATGCCGATGTCTCTCGGACAACGGGGGCTTCTTCCACGACGGTGAGCCGCGTCTCCAAGTGCCTGAACGGACAAAGGGGCGGCTATCGCCTTGTGCTCGAGAGGCTGAGGGGCGCCGCGGGCACGGACTAAGGTTTGTTGTCCCGACCCTGTCGTACTATCTAACAAGAAGAAACAACATCGTCGCCGCCTGTGCGGCTAAGGGGAATCCATGGCCCTCCATATCGTGAAGACCGGTCGGGAAGACGTCGTCTCTCCCGCCGCCGTCGGCGCTCTGCGCCAAGCCTTGCGGCACGGTGGCCGCTCTGTGCTCCTGGCACCGTCGTTCGAGCGCGCCCTGGACGCCCAACGCGTGCTTGCCGGCATCGAGGGGCTCGGGCTTGGGGTCCAGACCACGACGCCGCTCGCCTGGGCCGGGGAGCGCTGGGGCGTCTGGGGCGACGGCCGGCGCATCGTGGACGGGCTTGCCCGTGAGGCGCTCTGCCTGCGCGTCGTCGCCCGCGCCGCGGCTCGGGAGGGCTCTCTTGTAAAGAACAACCCCGGTACGAGGTCTTTGCTGTCCGGGCTCGTCTCGCGCGGGCTGTCCTCGCTGCGCGGCGACGGCCGACCCGAGGGGCTGACGGACGCCGAGGTCGCGGTGGCCTTGCTTGCCCGAGACTACGACGCCGAGCTCGCGGGTCTTGGCCTCGTGGAGGCGTGCGACGTCATGGAGCTTCTTCCCGGGGTGCTCCCTCAGGGCGGCGGAGCCCAGATGGTGGCCGTCGGGCTTGAGGACGCTCCCGCCTGTCAGCTCCGGCTCCTTGCCCGCCTCTCGCTCGACCGAGAGGTCACGGTTGTCCTGCGCGCGCTCGACGCGCCGGCGTCGGAGCCGGGGCGCGAGGCCGTCCGCGAGCTGATCGACCTTGCCAAGAGCGAGGGGGCGCCCCTCGATGTGGCAGAGGAGCGGGGCTGCGAGAAGCCTGGCCGCCCTGCCGAGCTCTCCGCCCTCGCGTCGTCGCTCTTTGTCCGCACGGATAGCCCGCTCCCCGCGTCCGGCGCCGTGCGCGTCGTCCTGCCCGCGGGGCCCTCGGCGGAGCTCGCCGCGATCGCCGAGGAGGTCAGTGCCCTCGCGCAGGCCGGCTCGCGCTCCGTCACCGTGGCAGCGCCCGACGTCGCCTCCGTTTGGCGCGGGCTCGCGGGAAGGCTCGCGGCGCGGGGAATCTCGTCCCGCGCTCGCCTGCGCGTCCCCGTGCGATCGACCGAGTCGGGACGCGCCCTGCTCGAGCTTGTGGACGGCGTCTCGTCGCTGGCGGAGCTCGCCGCCGAGTGGCCCGCGCCTCGCCGGCTGCCCAACCGCGATGTTCGAGTCGAACTCCGCGACATGTCCTGGTGGCCCCCGATGGGGCTCTCCGATTTCCTCGCGTCGAGGATCTCGGGCGTCGACGCCGCCCGGGCCCGGGCCCTCGATGCCCAGTGGAGATCCAACCGACTGCTCACGCCCGCCGCGGTTCTGGAGCAGCTCCAGAACGAGCGCTCCACCTCCGCGGCGTGCGCCGCCGCCGTGCGCGAGCTTTTGCGCGGGCGGGTGGGCTCGTGCGCCTCGAAGCTCCTCGCCCCCATCGTGGAGGGCGGAAAGAAGGACGATTCCTCGCTCGAGGCCGTGGCCGTCCTCGGGCAGGCGCTCTCGGTCGGCATGTCGCTCAAGGAATGCGGCTACTCCGCCGAGGACGCCTGCGGAGACATCTCGGCCCTGCGTGAGCTTTGGTCCGCCGCGTCCGCCCTTCTTTCCAGCTCCAGCGTCTCTCTTCGCCCCGAGCGGGTCGTCGAGGGGTCCGCGTGCGTGGCCACGGTGCTTCCCGCCGCGTCTTTCGAGGCGGCCCCGCTCTCCTGCGACGCCATCGTGCTGTGCGGCCAGACTTCCGTGGAGTCCCCCGTGTCCGCCTCCGACGACGTGCTCCACGCGATGCTTTGCGCTTACGGCGTCGAGCGTCCGAGGTCCGCCATGGCGGCCGCCCGCGCGCGTCTCGACGCAGCCGTCCGCGCCGCCCGCCGGTCGGTGTCGTTCGAGCGTTGTCTCTTTTCCGCCGACTCGAAGGAGTGCTTCTGCGGCGTGATGATGTCCGAGGCGCTTGCCTGCTACGGCCTTTCGGCCTCCGCCCCCGCCGACAAGGTGTCGCGGGTGCTCGGCGAGAGATCCGTTCCTTTGCGCGGTGAGCTCCAGATCTCCGAGAACGCCGCCGACGCGGGAGCCTCCCCGCGGACCGAGGGCGGGTGCCGGCCGTCGCCCGCGGGACGCATCGACACCGCCCTCGCCTCCTGCGTCATGCCCCCGCAGGAGGGGACGGCCTCCGGCCTGCCGCTTCTCTCGGCATCCCAGATCGAGACCTACCTGGAATGCCCCTACAAATGGTTCAGCCTCCGTCGCCTTCGCCTCCATGACGCGGACGCGGGCTTCGGGGGCGCGGAGGCGGGCACCTTCGCGCACCGCGTCCTCGAGGTGACCCACCGCAATCTCCTCGCATCGGCTCTGGCCAGGGCGGAGGGCTCCGACGCGCTCTTTCGCATCGAGGCGGAGGACCCCGAGGGAATGCAGTCCGAGGCCTACGTCGCCGAGGCCGAGCGGCTCGTCGCTCTGGCGCAGGCGGACCCGAGCACAAGGGTCGAGGGCTCGAGGGTCGACGCCTCCACCCTGGACGCCGCCCGCGCGCTCCTTTCCAAGGAGTTCGACGGGCATCTATCCCATCAATACCAGCTCAAGCGCGGCAAACGGCCGATGCCGCAGGCGCTTGTCCCGCACACGTCTGCCGAGGAAGGCAGCCTCGTGTCCTTGAGGCGCGACCTCGAGAGCCTTCTGGGCTACGAGTCCGAGATCCTCGCTGGATTCGAGCCGCGCTGCTTCGAGTGGAGCTTCGGCAAGCGGGGCGCCTACGTCGAGTACGCCGGCGTGCAGCTCACGGGCACGGTTGACCGCATCGACGTCGACGCCCACGGGCAGGCGGCCGTCATCGACTACAAGCATAAGGGCGCCCGCGGGTTCGCGTCGGAGTACGACGCCTTCGGCGAGGGCGGGGCGGCAGCGGCCATGGGCGAGGGCGGGCTCATCCTCCCCAGGCGCGTGCAGTCGCTCATCTACGGCCAGGTGGTCAGGCGCGCCTTCCCGCAGCTCAAGGTGGTCTCGGCGGTTTATCTGTGCACAAAGGCGCCCCATGAGCTCGCAGGCGCCGTGGACGCCGAGGCTGCGGACAACGTCTTCGGCATGCGACCGCTCTCTTCGAGGAGGCTGCCGAAGGTCGAGGTCCCGCGCTCGGTGCGCTTCGGCGACTCCGCCGGCTCGCTCGGCATCGAGTCTTTACTCGATGCCTGCGAGGAGGCTATCGCCGCCAAGCTCGAGCGCATGATGTCCGGCGACATCGAGGCCGACCCCGTCGACGCCCACGCCTGCGACTACTGCCCGGTGCTCAACTGCGACAAGAGGTGCTCCAAGTGACGAATTCCGGCAATGCCCCGCTGGTCGACCTCTCCGGCTTGAACGCTGGCCAGAGAAAGATCGCCGAGACCCTCGACGCGCCCCTCTTCGTTGAGGCGGGCGCGGGTTCCGGCAAGACCTTTACCCTTACCCAACGCGTCGCGTGGGCGCTGTGCCCCGGGTCGGGGGAGGGCGGAAAGCCCTTCCTCGACGACCTCGGCCAGGTCCTCGTCATCACCTTCACCGAGGCGGCCGCGCGAGAGATCCGCGAGCGCGTGCGCTCTACGCTGCGACGCGTCGGGCTCCAGGAGGCGTCGCTTGCCGTCGACGACGCGTGGATCTCGACGATTCACGGCATGTGCTCGAAGATCCTGCATCGACACGCGCTCGACCTGGGGCTCGATCCCGAGTTCAGGGTGGTGTCAGGCTCAGAGCAGAACCGGATGTACCTTCAGGCGATGGACGCCGTCATGCGGGCGGCCGCCGGAGACGCGGGCCTCACCGCCGCGATCGCCGCCGCCGGCGTGGGCTCCTGGTCTGCTGAGAGCGGTTTTTCCGGCGCCATGGGCATCGTTGACGGGGTCATCGCCGCCGCGCGCGCGGTTCCCGGCGGCCTCGCCGCGATCGCCGCCGCCCGCCCGGCGGCGGGAGCCGACGTCGATCACTTGATGCGCGAGCTTCTTATGCGCTGCGAGGAGCTGGGCGCCGAGAGACTCACCGCCGCCGCGGCGGCGAAGGTCGGCCCTTCGCTCGAGGCCCTCCGGGCATTCGACGCGCTCGCGCCCGGCGCAAAGACCCCTGATGCCGCGGCCGAGGCGCTCAAGGCCGTGTCGATGCCTCGGTCGAGCAAGGCCATTGCCGACAAGCTCGCCGACGCCAAGTCGGCGCTCGCCGCAGCACGGGCCGAGGTGCTCTTCCTTTCCGGCGCCGAGCACGCGGGCGCCTACCTCGAGCTCGCCCGCCGCGTCGACGCGGAATACACGCGCGTGAAGCGCGAGGCCTCTGCCTGCGACAACGATGACCTCGTCGCCCTCGCCTACGCCGCGGTACGCGATGTCGACGCCGTGAGGGCGGACTACGCGGGCAGATTCCGCCTCGTCATGGTCGACGAGTTCCAGGACACCGACGAGACCCAGCTTGCCTTGATCGGGCTTCTTGCCGGCGAGGGCGCGAGGCATCTGTGCACCGTCGGCGATGCCCAGCAGTCCATCTACCGCTTCCGCGGGGCAGACGTCGGGGTCTTCTACCGCCGCGGGGAGGATGTCCTCGACGAGGGCAGGGTCCGGCTCGACACGAACTACCGCAGCCATGGCGATATCCTCAAGTTCGTCGAGCGCGTGAGCCGCGGCAACGCCGGGCCCGGGCTGGGCCTCGGCGGCGGGTGCTCGGGGACCATGGAGGCGGGCGCGTTCATGCACCTCGACGATTGCCCCACGCGTAAGGACGCCTACCGGGCGCGCAGCCTGCCCCGCGTCGACGTCGAGGTGGTCTGCGGCAAGGGGGCCTCCGGCTACGCGACAAAGCAGCAGGTTGCCACCATGGCCTCGCAGATAGCCGACGCGCTCGCCCGATACCGCGACGCCGGGGAGCGCCCCGGGGACATGGCGCTTCTGCTCGGCGTCACCTCGAACGCCGGGCTCTACATAGACGCCCTGCGCGCCCGAGGCCTCGAGTGCGTGGTCACGGGCGGCTCGACCTTCACGAAGGCTCCCGAGGTCAAGGTCATGTGCGCGCTGCTGCACACGCTCGCTAACCCCGCCGACACCCAGTCCGGGCTCTTCCCACTGCTCGCGAGCGAGATGTTCGCGCTCGACGCCGACGACTTCTGCGAGCTCGGCACGCGCCTGCAGGAGAAGCTCCCCGCGCCCACAAAGAGGCCCATCGACCAGGGCCTGGCCGCGTTCGAGTTCCTTCCCGGGCACGTTCCCTCCGCCAGGCTCTCCCGTGCCCGCGAGGTCGTCGCCCGCGCGCTCGTGGACGTGGCGCGCGAGCCCGTGGCAGACGTCTGCTACCGGGTCGCGCGCGACTCCGGCTGGCTCGCGCGCCTCGAGGCCGGCGGGACCCAGGGGCAGGCCAAGGCCGCCAACGTGCTCGCCTCTATACGCTATATCCGGGACCTCACGCGGTCGCTCGGCCTCGGGCCGGCGCGCGCCGCCGCGGAGTTCGACCTGTGGCTCGCCGCCTCGAAGATCGCCCCGGCGTCGCTTGCCGGCGGCGAGTCCGGCGCCGGCACGGTCCGCATCATGACCATCCACGCGTCCAAGGGCCTCGAGTTTCCCGTCACGGCCGTCGCGGAGTGCTGGAACGACCCGAGGGACTCCCGCGCGCTGGCCGTCGCCCCGGGCAACCCCGCCGCCCTCGTCGTCAAGCCTGCCGGCCTCGACGACGCCGACGCGAGGGCCCTCGCGTCGGCGCTCAAGGGCATCGACGCCGACGACGCCCTCGATGACCTCGAGTCCGGCCGTGCGCAGCCGCTCTCGTCACTTTTCGTCGCGCTCGGCGAGAAGGACGCCCGAGAGGCGGCGCAGGAGAAGGCGCGCCTGCTCTACGTCGCGATGACGCGCGCCCGCGAGGCCCTCATCCTCGGCGTGAGCGCCGCGGAGGGTTCTTCCGGCGTCTCCTCGACGATGGCCGCCAACGCGCTCTTCGCGCTCTTCGGCTCGGCCGCGGCCCCCTCCTGCGGGCTCTCCTGCATCGACTACGGCGGCGAGGCGCCGGCGCGCGTCCGCTGCGTCCGCGTCCAGATCGAGGGGAAGGGGGAGGAGAGGGCCTGCCTCGCCGACTCCGCCGGCTCCCTCGAGGGGTTCGACGGGCCGATCCCGCTCGACCCCTCCGCCATCGTCGGCGCCGCCGATTCCGGCGGGAAGGGCGAGGCCGCGGGCGGTGAGTTCGAGCTCTTCGAGGTCGAGCCCGACGCGGACGCGACCTTCGGGTTGTGGCGCGCCCGGGAGGGCGTCTACAGCTACAGCTCCGTCCACGCCTCCATGGCTCAAGACGCCGGCGAGCCCGCGTGCGCGCCCACTCGCGCCGAGCGCGACGCCGCCGACGAGGGGGCGCCTACGGGCGGCGACGCCGACCGGGCGACGAACCTCGGCTCGGCCTTCCATGAGCTCGCTCAGGCCATGGCCGAGTCGGGTAGGGAGCCGAGCGAGGGGCAGGTCGCGGCCATGGCCCGCCGCTGGAACCTCTCCGCGAGGGCGCGGACGCGGCTTGCGGCGGCGATCGGCCGCTGGGCGCGCTCGTCCATCCGCGCGGAGGCCCTGTCGCACGGCCAGGTGCGCCCCGAGGTGTCCTTCTTCGTCGCGCGGCCAAGCGAGCACGGCGATCACCTCGAGGGCGCCATAGACCTTCTGTGCACCGACGAGGGGAGCCGCGAGGCGCTCGTCGTCGACTACAAGACCGGAGACGCCGGCCTCACCGCCGACGAGGTCCGCGCCCGCCACGCGATGCAGGCCGAATTCTACGCCGGAGTCCTCTTAGACCAGGGCTGGGAGCAGGTGGAGTGCGCCTTCGTCTGCGTCGAGCGGGAAGACGACCAGTGCCCCGGCGAGCCCCTCGTCGCCCGCTACTCCTTTTCCCGGTAATCTCCCCTGACCCCCCCCGGGGTCCCGGAGCCGCGTTTCGCGGCCCCGGCGGGGCGGGGCGGTTTGGGCATCGGGAGAACAGCTGAAGAGGGCCCGGCCGCGGTTACACTAGAGAAGTCAAACCTCTACCCAAGGATTCCATTACATGGCTTTCGTTCACCTGCACAACCACTCGGACTTCTCGATCCTCGACGCCGCCACGCGCATCCCCGACATGGTCAAGCGCGCCGTCGACCTGCAGATGCCGGCCCTTGCGCTCACCGACCACGGCTACATGTTCGGCGTGCCGGACTTCGACCTTGAGTGCCGCAAGTACAACGACGCGCAACAGGATATGAAGCAGTGGAAGCACGATGTGGAGTGCTTCAAGAAGGGCTGGGAGCTCGAGGAGCCCGAGGCCGACGCCGCCGACGCCGCCTTGCACGACCGCGTCCACGCCCAGTGGGCCTCCGACGTCGAGGCCTGGGAGTCGTCGGGACACGACCTCTCGGCCGTCGAGGCCAATCGGCCGGAGCTCCTCATCAAGCCGATCTTCGGCTGCGAGGCGTACTTCATCACCGACGACTGCATCGAGAAGGGCACCAAGCAGCACCGCTATCACCTGCTCCTGCTTGCCAAGAACGAGACCGGCTACGTCAACCTCATGAAGATGATGAGCGAGGCGGGCTCCGGCGACATGTTCTACTACTACCCGCGCACCACGCTCGACATGCTGCGGCGCTACCACGAGGGCATCATCTGCTGCTCCGCCTGCGTCTCGGGCATCATCCCGCGCATGTACTTCTCGGGCCAGCCCGACAAGGCCAAGGAGTGGGCGCTTACCTACAAGGAGATCTTCGGCGAGGATTTCTACCTCGAGGTTCAGGACCACGGCCTGGAGGACCCCTCCTGGGGCGGCTTCAACGACCGCACGCTGTCCGAGCAGATCGTCCGCCTCGGCCGCGAGCTCGGCATCAAGGTCATCGCCACGAACGACAACCACTACCTCACGCGCGAGGACGCCCCCACGCAGGACATCCTCTCGTGCATCGGCACGGCCTCCAAGGTTGACGACGTGAACCGCAAGCGCATGACGGGCACCGAGTTCTACATCAAGACCGAGCAGGAGATGCGCGAGCTCTTCTCGTGGGCTCCCGAGGTCGTCGACAACACGCTCGAGGTCGCTGCAAAGTGCGACTACGAGCTCGACTGGACGCACATGTACCTGCCCAAGTTCCCTGGCCTGCGCGAGGGCGAGACCTCCGAGCAGCGTTTTCGCGAGGAGTGCGAGAAGGGCCTGGCCATCCGCTACGGCGAGGACTGGAGAAACGTCGAGATCGGCGGTTGGAACGTCCTCGACCGCCTTAACCACGAGTACAACATCATCTGCACCAAGGGCTTCGCCGACTACTTCCTCATCGTCCAGGAGTACGTCCAGTGGGCCAAGCATAACGGCATCGGCGTGGGCCCCGGCCGCGGCTCGGCCGCCGGCGCCCTTGTGGCCTACGCCATGGACATCACCACGTTCGACCCGCTCTCCAACGGCCTGATGTTCGAGAGGTTCCTTTCGCCCCAGCGCTCCGAGATGCCCGATATCGATATGGACTTCGACGACGAGCGGCGCCTGGAGGTCGTGCAGCACGTGCGCGAGCTCTACGGCCCCGAGCGCGTCTGCCACGTCATCACCTACTCGACCATCAAGGCCAAGCAGGCCATCAACGACGCCTGCCGCGTCCTCGGCTACCCCGTCTGGCAGGGCCAGAAGCTCTCGAAGATGATCTCGGGCGACCCCAAGGCCAAGCTCAAGTTCGTCTTGAGCAAGACCGAGGGCAAGGAGGACATGTACTCCCCGGACTTCGAGGAGGCCTACAAGAAGGATGAGGACGCCCGCCGCATCATCGACTCGGCGCTCTCCATCGAGGGCCTGCACCGAGGCGAGGGCGTCCACGCCTGCGCCGTCCTCATCGCGCCTACGCCCGTCAACGACCACGTTCCGACCAAGGTCGACACCAAGGGCGGCGTCGAGATCACGCAGTACGAGGGACACTCGGTCGCCGACATGGGCCTGCTCAAGATGGACTTCCTGGGCCTGCGCACCTTGACCGTCATCTCCAAGGCGCTCGCCAACATACGGGCGACCTACCCCAACCCGGAAGACATCGAGAAGATGCCCGACGTCGTCAAGGCGACGATCAAGCCGGGCGCGACCTGCGTGGACATCAACGTCGACAAGATTCCCTTCGACGACCCCAAGATCTACGAGCTCATGGGCCGCGGCCACACCGCGGGCGTCTTCCAGATCGAGTCCGCCGGCATGACGGCCACCATCAAGGGCATGCAGCCCAAGGAGTACCGCCAGGTCGTCGCACTTATCGCCCTGTATCGACCGGGCCCGCTGGGCGCCGGCATGGTCACGAGCTACATCAACCGCATGAACGGCAAGGAGCCCGTCGCCTTCTACGACGACCGCCTCTCCGACATCCTGGACGAGACCTACGGCACCATGGTCTACCAGGAGCAGGTCATGCAGATCAGCATGAAGATGTCGAACTTCTCGCCGGGCGAGTCCGACTCGCGCATCAGAAAACCGGTGGCAAAAAAGAAGATCAAGATGCTGACCGACCAGATCTTCCACTGGGAGGGCAACGGCGCCGACGAGACCATCTACGACCACTGGATCAACGGCGCCGTCGAGAACGGCTACAAAAAAGAGGTCGCTCAGCGCATCTGGGACGACGTTCTCGAGTTCGCGTCCTACGCCTTCAACAAGTCGCACTCCGCCGGCTACGCCATCCTCGTCATGCAGACCGCGTGGCTCAAGGCCTACTTCCCCAAGGAGTACATGGCCTCGGTCCTCACGTCCTATATGGGAAAGACCGAGAAGATCGTCCACTACGTAACCGCGTACCGCCGCGAGGGCGTCGCCATCCTGCCCCCGGACATCAACGAGAGCGGCCGCGACTTCACGGCCACCCCCGACGGCGTCCGCTTCGGCTTCGCCGGCATCCGCGGCGTGGGCGAGGCCGTGGGCGAGGCCATCATGGCCGAGCGCGACCGGGCCGGAGCCTTCTCGGACATCTTCGACTTCGTGAACCGCATGGACTCCGGCTCCGCCAACCGCCGCGTGGTCGAGGCCCTGATCTGCTCCGGCGCCTTCGACTCCACCGGCTACACCCGCATGCAGCTCATGCGCCTCGTCGACAAGAACAACCCGGACAACATCATCGACGCCGCCACCCGAAAGCAGAAGATCCGCGCCACGGGTCAGGTCTCGATGTTCGACATGTTCGCCGGCGTCGAGGGCGCCGGGTTCGAGGAGAGCAACCCCGAGCCCGACGGCGTCGAGTGGGACCGCTCGGTCAAGCTCGGGCGTGAGCACGAGGTCCTTGGCCTCTACGTCTCGGACCACCCGCTGCGCCCCTACGCCTACGCGCTCGCGAAGGCCCGCGACTACAGCCTGTCCGACATCGAGGTCTCGCAGGAGGTCACCGACTCGGCCGGCGGCGTCCATGAGCAGTTCAAGGTTCCCGAGGGCAAGGTCCTGCGCTTTGCCGGCATGGTCAGCTCGCTTCAGAAGAAGACCACCAAGAACGGCGACCCCATGGCCATCGTCACCCTCGAGGACATGGAAGGCGAGGTCACGCTCGTCATCTTCCCGAAGCTCTTCAAGAAGTGCGCCGCGACGCTCGCGGGCGAGGTTGACCCCGATACCGGCGAGGCCTCAGGCGACGTCTTTGTCAAGGTGTCGGGCAAGCTCGAGCGCAGCGACCGCGGAAACCAGGTCATCTGCATGGAGGTCGAGCCGCTTGTCTTGAACGACCGCACGAATCGTCCCAAGGTGCTCGAGATCAACATGCCCGCGAGCAGCCTCACCCGCTCTCGCATGGACGACCTCAGCCGTATCCTGGGGGCCTATCCTGGGCTCGACCACGTCGAGGTCCGCGTCGAGTCCGTCTCGGGCGACATTATGCGCATGGAGCTGCCCTGCACGGTCGACGCCCGCAACATGGTCCTTCTCGCCGAGGTGACCGATGCCATAGGCAGGTCGGGCAAGGTCCTCGTCGCATAACCGTTTTTCTGGAGGTAACTACTTTGAAGATCGCCATCGCACAGGTCCCTTCCGCCAACGGCGACCTCGGCTGTGCGGCCGAGCGCATCAAGGCGTATTGCTCTCGCGCGGCCGAGGGCGGGGCTGAGCTGTGCGTGTTCCCCGCGACCGTCATCGCGCCGGCGGTCCCCGTGGCGATGCCGGACCGCGAGGGGCTTCTATTTGACATGGCCCGGCTCTGCTCGGCACTCGCCGGCGAGCTCGCGTGCCCGGCGATCGTCCCGGTCTCGCTGCCGGGCTCCGACGACCCGGTGCTCGAGGCGGTTCAGGTGGGTCCTGACGGCGTTGTGCCGCTGCGCCTTCTCGGCGCGCTTTCACAGGCGTCGGCGGACGACCCGGGCGACGAGGCCTGCGGGCTGTCCCTGCCGCAGGTCGAGGTGGGCGACCTCACGCTCGGCATCGCGTTCACCTACGAGGAGCTCGAGGAGTACGTCGACTACGACTACCGTGTGGACGCCGTGCTGTTCCTCTCGACCTACGGCTTTGCCACCGACGACGCCGCCAGCGCGCTCGGCGCCTCGATTCTGGAGTCGCGTTTCCGCGCCGACGCCGACGCCATGGGGGCGTGGATTGTGGGCGTCGGCTCCGTTGGCTGCTCTGACCTCGAGGTCTTCTGTGGCGCGAGCTTCGCCGTGGCCCCTTGGGGCGAGCTTGCCTGCCAGGCGCCGTCGTTCGAGGAGGCGCTCGTCTTCGCCGACCTCCGCAAAGGTGAGGAGGGCCCCCTCAAGGAGGCGGTCACCCCCCAGGTGTTCGACCCCTCGATCATGGCCTGGGAGGCAGTCGCGGAGGGCACCCGCGGCATCATCGCGTCGCTTGGGAAGACCTCAGCGCGCCTGGTCGTCGACGGGGGCATGCCCTCTATGCTTGCCTGCGCCGTCGCGACCGACGCCCTCGGCCCGGTGAACGTCAGTCCCACGGTCCTTCTTTGGGGCGACGGGCGCGATGAGCTTTCCCGCGCGCTTGTCCGCAACCTCAGGCTCGAGGCGCGCGAGCTTGCCGCCGCAGGTCTCTTTGAGGATGGCGACGAGGAGCTCGCGCGCGACGTGGCCTGGGCGCGCGTTTGCGCCGAGGCCAGGCGCGAGGGGTCGGTCATTGTGGGCAGCTCCGACAAGACCTCGCTGGCCCTCGGCTCGGCGCCCGCCCGCGACCTCGGCTGCGTGCTGCCTTTCGGCGACCTGTACCGCTCCGACGTCCTTGCGCTCGCGCGGCTGCGCAACACCGTCTCTCCCGTCATCCCCGCGGCGGCACGCTCCTCCTGGCAGCTCGAGGAAGTCGCCTCCCTTGCGGGCACGGGGTCTGCCGACAGGAGGCTCGAGCAGGTCGACTTCGTCATCTCGAGCTTCGTCGAGTGGGAGCTCCCGCTTTCGGACATCGCCTCGGACTGCGAGAACGAGGGGCTTGCCCGCGCCGTCGTCGCGCTCGTGCGCTCTTCGCTGTCCTCGCTGCCGGGACGGCTTTTGGCCCCCACGCTCTCGTCAAAGACGCTCGACGAGGCCCGCGGCCCCTTCGGGTTTTCATGGCGAGACCGCGTTCGGGCCAAGGGCGAAAGAATCGACCGCGACGCGATGGCCGCCGAGATAGCGCAGGCGCTCGGCGGCTCGGGCGAGAAGGACTCGGAGGCCAGCTCGCCGCAGGAGGCGCTCGACCTCCTGGGCATGCTCAGCGGCTCCGACGAGCTGGGGGAGGCTCCCTCTTCCGGAGAGCGTCACGACCATGGCGGGCATTCCGGCCCTCAGGGCTTTTTCTGGGGAGGCCCGTTCTCCGAGAACTAATGCTCTCGTCTCCGTGTGCCTATGCTAGGATAGAACGAGCGTTCTTATGGCATACGTCGCGGAAGGGGGCACACCATGGTCATCCTGGGCATCGACCCGGGCCTCGCCCACACGGGCTGGGGCGTTGTCGAGACGCGCGGGCCCGTGTGCCGTGCCCGCGCCTACGGCAGCGTGGAGACTCGTTCACACGAGTCGATCGATTCCCGCCTGGGAAGGATCTACGACGAGGTCAAGGCCGTGATCGAACGTTACGGGCCGACCGAGCTCGCCATCGAGAACGTGTATTTCGGCGAGAACGTCAAGTCCGCCGTGGCCACCGCCCAGGCGCGCGGGGCGGCCATAGTCGCGTGCGCGAAGGCGGGGCTTTCGGTGGGGGAGTACACCCCCATGCAGATCAAGCAGGCGGTGGTCGGCACGGGGGCCGCCGATAAGCACCAGGTCATGTACATGGTGCGCAACGTGCTCGCGCTCGACCACGAGCCCCGGCCCGACCACGCGGCCGACGCCCTGGCCGCCGCGGTCTGCCACGCAAACCTCACCCGCACAAAGAACCTCGGCAAGGCAAGGAGTTTCCAGCAATGATCGTCCAGCTCACAGGCACGCTCGTTGAGGTCCTGCCCTCGCGCGTCGTCCTAGACGTCGGCGGCGTGGGCTACGAGCTCGGCGTCTCCTCCACCACTGCCGCCTCGCTTCCCCATGCGGGCGAGGCGGGCGTCACGGTGCTCACGCGCATGATTGTCCGCGAGGACGCGATGGAGCTCTACGGCTTCGCCACGCGCGAGGAGCGTGCGCTGTTCGACCAGCTTCGCGCCATCTCCGGGGTGGGTCCCAAGCTCGCCCTCGCCGTTCTCTCCACCTTCACCGCGTCGCAGCTCGCGACGGTCGTCGCCACCGAGGACGCGGCCCGGATGGCCCAGGTCCCCGGCGTCGGAAAGAAGAAAGCCTCGCGCCTGCTCGTCGAGCTCTCCGACGTGTTCTCAAAGAACGCGGAGCTGAGGGGGCTTGTGGGGCTTGGCGCCACAGGCCCTGGCCAGATCCCGCTCGAAGGCGCGGCCCAGGCGGCGTCCTCCGGCGTGGACGCCGAGGCGACCGAGGCCCTTCTGTCCATGGGGTTCACTCCCCAAGAGGCGCAGCTCGCCCTGGAGGGGCGCGAGGAGTCCGGCGCGCTCACCATCGAGGCCGCGCTCTCCTATGCGCTTAGGCGCCTGGGGAGTGGTCGATGATGTGGGAGGCTTCCGACAAGGACCTCTTCGCCACGAACGCTCCCGGCGTCTCGGGTGCGCCGCGGGCGGTCACGGGAGAACTCACCGGCGACGACCTCGACCAGGACCGGAGCCTGAGGCCAAAGACCCTCGAGGAGTACGTCGGGCAGGCGCGCGTCTGCTCGAACCTCAAGGTGCTCATCGAGGCCGCGAAGTCCCGCAACGAGCCGCTCGACCACGTGATATTCTCGGGCCCCCCAGGCCTGGGAAAGACGACGCTGGCAGGCATCGTCGCCAACGAGATGGGGGCCAAGCTGCACACGACCTCCGGCCCCGCCATCGAGCGCGCGGGCGACCTCGCGGCCATCCTCACCAACCTCGAGGAGGGCGATGTCCTCTTCGTCGACGAGATCCACCGTCTCAACCATCAGATCGAGGAAATTCTCTATCCGGCGATGGAGGACTTCTTCCTCGATATCGTCATCGGCAAGGGCCCGGCGGCCCGCTCCATTAGAATCGACGTGCCTCGTTTCACGCTGGTGGGCGCGACTACCCGTACCGGGCTTCTTACCGGTCCTTTGCGCGATCGCTTCGGCATCAGCTATCGCCTCGATTACTACACGCCCCCCGAGCTCGCCGACATCGTCACGCGCTCCGCGAGTATCCTCGGCGTCCTGATCGATGCCCAGGGAGCGCTCGAGATCGCCTCCCGGTCGCGAGGAACGCCTCGTCTGGCCAACCGCCTGCTCAAGCGCGTTCGTGACTATGCGTGCGTGAAGGCCTCCGGGGACATCACCTGGGAGGTTGCCGACGAGGCCCTCGAGTTCTTCCAGATCGATGCTATGGGACTCGACTGGATGGACGTGAAGATCCTCACGGCCCTGTGCAAGACGTTCCGAGGGCGTCCCGTCGGGCTGACCACGGTGGCCTCCGCCGTGGGGGAGGACCCGAGCACGCTCGAGGACGTCTACGAGCCGTACCTTCTTCAGTGTGGGCTCATCGTGCGGACGCCTCAGGGCAGGCAGGCGACCCCCGCCGCCTTCGACCACCTCGGCGTCGAGGTCCCGACGCGGTAGGCTTTGGGGCCCCTGGTATACAATCGTCTCGCATAGACGTCATCGAAAGGTTAACCAATGCTTCAGCGTGACTACGTTCTTGAGCTCATCGGCCAGTTCACGGAGGTCGTCAAGCGTGCTCTCAAGCGCGCACTGACGGGGGATCTTGAGGGGTGCGAGGAGGTTGAGCGGCAGATCGGCGAGATTCTCGACCTCGACTACGGCACCGCGTTGTCGCTGGCTCCCGACTCGCTCGTCACGATGATGGTCATCTCCGGCATGGGCGATTCCGTCGCCTCCTACGTCTGCTTCGCGCTTGCGCGTCTGGCGGAGGTCTACGAGAAGATGGGCAACGAGGACCTCTCGATGCTTCGCGCGGCGCAGGCCAAGGCGGTCGCGGAGTCGTTCGGCTGCGACCCCGACGACGTTCCCGAGGAGCTCAAGTAGTCTTTTGGCATGACTTCATGTTGGCCTATCATGGCCTAGCCGATAGTATATACAGCACGACCGTAACCGCCCGGGCGCTAAATCGCCCGGGCTTTTTGAAAAGGCGGGAATATGAACCAGGGTCAGGATCGCGGCGGCTCGTACGAGGGTCCCTATGGCGATCGGTACAGCGGAAACCACCCAGCCCCTCGCCGCAGCGGGCGCGGCCATCGCAGAACGGCCTCTTCCGCACCCGGCTCGGGGGCGGCGCACAAGCAGACGGGTGAAGCCCGGGCTTCGCGCCAGGGTGGGCGCCGCGTCCGCGAGGGCTCGTCGACTCCGCGCTTCGCCGAGCCCGGCTCTCAGCCCGACCGGGGGCAGCAGCGACATCGCCAGGATGCTCGCCGTGAGCAGCTCGGGCGAGCCGCGCAGGGCTACGCCCCGATGCCGAGGTCGCATGGTCGGCAGAAGGGGAGCTCTTCTCGCCGGAGGGGCCCTGCCGTGCCGGGGATGACGACCATCGTCGGGGCGATCGTGGTTGTTGTCATTGTTGCTGCCGCTGTCTTCGCCTGGAACACGCGGCCCGTCGACATCAAACTCAACGGGAGCACTACGAGCGTGAAGGTCGGCTCCTCGCTTGAGGCCATTATCTCGTCAAAGAGGCTCTCCCCGAAGACCGGCGACCTCATCAGCGTCGGCGGCAATGTGCTTCAGCAGGGGCAGGGCTATAAGTTCTCCGCCTCCGTGAACGGCCAGGACATAGACCCCGACGATGCGGCCTCATACCGCGCCGCCGACGGCGACGACATCACCATCGGCGACGGCGAGAACAGGTACGAGGAATACGACGTCGACATCGTCGAGGAGCAGCCGAAGCTCGAGATGGGCGGCGACGCCTGGGGAAACATCACCTATATCAGCCAATGGCCTAAGGTGGGCAAGCATGAGGTCCGCCACGGCAAGACCTCGGGAGAGACTGCCGACGGCGATGTTCTTCAGCAGACCCAGAACTGCGTCGTTACGGTTCACCAGATCAAACCCGACGACCAGAGCAAAAAGCTCATCGCGCTCACGTTTGACGACGGCCCTGCCGATCCCTACACCGAGAAGTACCTCAGTATCCTCGAGCAGTACGGCTGCAAGGCGACCTTCTTCAACCTCGGCCAGAACATCGAGGAGTACCCCGACCTCTGCAAGAAGATTGTCGACTCCGGCAACGAGCTCATGAGCCACACCTACCAGCACCAGCAGCTCACCAAGCTCGACGCCACGTCCCTGCAGGCCGAGTTCAAAAACGCGTTTGACTCCATCAGCCAGGTCGCGGGGGTCGAGACCACGGGCTTCCGCCCGCCCTACGGCGATTTCAAGGAGTCGTCGTGGCTTAACTCCGGCGGCCTCGCCAGCGTATCGGTCTTGTGGAACCTGGACTCCGAGGACTGGAGGCGCGCGGGCGTGGACTCCATCGTGAGCAAGTCTACCGGCGGTGCGTTTTCCGGGGCAATCATCCTCATGCACGACGGAGGCGGCCCGCGCGAGCAGGACGTCGAGGCGCTTCCCCAGATCATCCAGAAGCTGCAGTCCGAGGGCTACGAATTCGTGACGGTGAGCGAGCTCATGAAGAGCGACTCCTCGATTCCTGCCGATATCGCGAACGGCGACGCAAAGATGCCCGAGGGCTGCACCTGGCCTACCGAGCTCGCGAGCTAAGGCACCCGTCTATAACGGAATATCTTCCCAGCTCTCGAGCCAAACGTCAGCCACCTGCCTCAACGCCGCCTTCGGCTGGCCTGCGCCTGCCACGTCGACGGCGCAGGTGATGAAACCGGCGGATTTGGCCGACCTCGTGCCGGCGAGGATGTCCTCGAACACGATTGTGCGCGGCGGCTGCGCGCCAATGCGCCGCGCCGCCTCGAGGTAGATGTCCGGGTGTTTCTTGGACTTGCCGACCTCCTTGCCGCAGACCACGGAGTCGAAGAGCTCGTCCACCTTAATGCGCGGAGCCATAGAGGCCAATACCTGCGGGTCGTTCGTCGTCGCCAAGGCGAGCGGTACTCCCTGGCCGCGAAGGGCCCGCAGGTAACGCTCGGCCCCTGGCCTTAAGGATGCCTTCGTCTCGTAGAGCGCGGCGCCCATGCGGTTCCACTCGTCGCAGATATCCTCGACCGAGTCCCTCACCCCGAATGCCTCGCGTACCCAGACGGCTCCGCCCGTGAAGCCGAGCGTGGCGAGGGTTTGGTGCACATCGGCCGTGTAGGCGATTCCCCGCTGCGAAAAGAAAGCGCGGTCCACCTCTTCCCAGAGCTCCTCGGTTGCCGAGAGGGTTCCGTCGAAATCAAAAATGGCGAAATCGAAGCCCGCGGGCCAAAGCGTGGGCTTGATGTTCGCGGTGGCTTTGGCCACGTCGCCTCCTAGAAGTCGGGCTCATCCTCGAGCGAGCGCAGAATTCCATGATCGATGTCGTCGCGGGTAAGGGCCACGACGAGGAAGAGAAGCTCTTTGCCGGGTATGAAGAGGTTCTCATCGATCGAGGCGGCGGCCCCTTCGCGAAGCACCTCGACCACTTCGTCGGTCGGAGCCAGGGGAATCCCGCGATCGGCGAGCGCCTGCAGCGCCCGCTCATCGGAAAGGGACTCCTCAGGCGTCGCCCCGAGCAGGCTCGAGATCTGGCGGGCGGCCTCCACGATTCCTGCGGGCAGGACTTTCATGGCCATCTGATAGCATGCCTGCGAAGCCACCATGTTCCCGAGTTTCCATTGGAGCTGCGCCATGGTGATGTAGCCGAAGCCTATACTCTGGGTGTCGCTCGCGCACTCGAGCATGCGCGAGCATTCGGCGACGGATTCCTCCACGCGGCCGAGCTCGAGCAGGCAATGGCTGAAGTTGAGCGAGGCCTGGGTCGAGAGGGGGGCCAAGCGAGCCGCCTGGCGGGCGAGGTCGCATGCGGCCTCTGGCCTTCCGAGCAAAAGATCGGAGGCCGAGAGCAGCTGAAGCGCGTCGAAGTACGGCCGAGGCGCGAGGTTAATCTCCGTGCCCTCCGGTGAGAAGAGCCTATTGTAGAGAACTCGGTTCGCGTAGCCGTCGAAAACGCGCCAGCAGGCCTCGGCTGAGTCGCGGAACCGGCCTTCCGCCTCAATGGGCGCGAGCGCCTCCGCGACGGCGGAGGCGCAGGCGGCGGCGTCGCCTTTGAGGAGGCATTCCTGGGCCCTGCGGGTAACTTCGGCAAGCTCGCCGGCGTTTTGAAACGCCTCGTATATGGCCTCGGGATCGGATTCGTCCAGGTCACCGGCGATAAGCCCGCCTGCGACCTTGCGCGCGGCGGCCATGACGCGGGGGTCTGCCGTCTCGTCTGCCAGGGCCATGATCGCGCGGACATTGGCCTGGGTCGAGTCGGTGAGCAGCGAGGCAGCCTTGCGCCCCACCTCCGCCACAAGCGCGCCCTCGTCCACAGAGATGCCGGAGACCTCTCGGCAACCGAGCGCCGCTCCCGCGGGCGGCGAGAGCTTGCGGTCTGTAAGCTCCGGGCGCTCATGGCGCCCCCTCGGGCAGAACCGCTCGTCGTCGAGCGAGAAGCCCTGCGCCACGGGCGAGAGCGTCCCTCCCGACTCGTCGATGGCGGCACAGAGGAAGCGCATGAGCGTGATCGGCTCCAAGTGCGCGAGGTCGAGGCCCTCGAGGTCCTCCCGCTCGAGGACCGCCGAGCAGTAGCAGGCATGGCTCGTTGCCGTGTCGACGACGCCTGCAACCCAAATGCGCCGCAGGTCGCAGGTATTGGCAAAGGTGTATGCAGCGATCATTGCGAGTACTCTGAGGTTGTAGTCGGTCGCGGCGGCGCGTCGCATGGCCTCGCTGGCGGCAACGATGCCGATGCCGTCGACAAGGACGGTGCGCGGCATAATCCGGGGCGGCGTGAGGTCCACCTCGATCGCGGCCTCACCTGTGGCGGAGTTGACCCGAAACCTCGCCTGGAGGCGGTAGGGAAGCCTTAGACACTCGATGCCCGCGGCTATCGCGCGCCGGTCCCTCCATTCGCCGCTTGCCTTCTCCTCGTCGAGGCCGACGACGGGGCTCGTCGCCTGCTGGGCGACCGACCGCGCTATGCGCCGCTCTGTTCTCACGACCTCCTCCATGCCTGCGGAGAGAGGCTCATCGAGAAGGGCAGAGCTCATAAGGCAGGCGTTCAGCGCCGCCTCGGCGCCGAGCACCCTGAGCTTCGCGAGGTAGGGGAGCTCGGGATCGTCTATCCGCAGGTAAAATAAACCGCTCGTCTTTGGGCGGACAACGCGAAAAGCCGGCGTTATCCCGTCGTCTCCCAGAAGCCCGGATTCGTCCAGCCTATCCGCGAGCCTCGCCTCGAGCGCGCAGGCGTGCCTGTCGGCGCGCACGCGCGAGGCGAATCCCTTGAGGAGGGCGACGGGGTCGTCCGCCGCCATGAGCTTCCTGCCGAGGCGGTCGATGTCGAAGGCGTCCTCAGCCGTCGCCCCTGCATCGGCGGCGCATCCCGCCATGGCGGCAAACAGCTCCCCAATGTTCTTCTTGCTCGTGTTCTCGGGTCCTTGGCTCATGGTGCTCAGCTACTTCTTGTCAGCGATCTTCCGGATAAAGAGCCCGCTTCTGAGCTTCGGCTCGAACCAGGTTGATTTCGGGGGCATAAGTAGGTCGGCGTCGGCCACGCCCATGAGGTCCGCGACCGAGGTGGCGCAGAGGCTGAAGGCGACGCCGGCGTCACCGGCTCGGCGCTCGAGCTCGTCGGGGCCGGCGTTGCCGCCTACGAAGCTGATCCGCGGATCGCACCTTGGGTCTCCGATGCCGAGCACGGGGCCCAGAACGCGGTCTTGCAGGCGCGAGGCGTCGAGCGAGGCCACGGGGTCGGCGTCGGCCTTCTCGTCGCCGAGCCAGGTAAGGCGCCTCCAGGAGCCGCCGGCGTACATGCCGAAGACGCCCTTCTTGCCGGGCCACACGGGCTCGTCGAGAGGCTCCGACACCTCGAAGTTGGCCTTTTCGACGGCGCGGCACAGCTCCTCGGCGTCGAGGCCGCCCATGTCGGCGACGACGCGGTTGTAGGGGAGCACCGTGAGCTCGCTTGCGGGGAAGAGAACGCACAGCAGGTAGTTGAAGGGCTCGTCGCCGGTGAGGCCCCCTCCCGCCTCCTCGCGCATCTGGGCGCAGACACGGGCGGCGGAGGCGGCGCGGTGGTGCCCGTCGGCGATGTAGGCGCGCGGCATGCGGGCGAGCATGAGCTTGAACGCCTCGACGGCCTCGGGGCGCCCTATGCGCCAGACGGTCTGCCGCACTCCCTCGGCGTCCTCGAAGTCGTAGAGCGGCTCAGCCTCCTTCGCGGCGGCCACGAGGAAGGAGAGCGTCGGGTCGTCTCGGTATGCGAGGAAAATCGGGCCCGTTTGGCAACCGGTCGCCTGGATATGGCGGACGCGGTCGTCCTCCTTGTCGCGCCGCGTGAGCTCGTGGCGTTTGATGGTGCCGTCCATGTAGTCGTCGAGGGCGCAGGCGGCGACGATGCCGGTCTGCGAGCGGCCGTTTTGGGCGAGGCGATAGAGGTAGTAGCACTTGTTGGGGTCCCGCATCAGGGTGCCGTCGGCGGCGCGCTCCTCGAGGATTTGCCTCGCGGCGGCGTAGACGTCGTCTGCGTACATGTCGTGGTCCGGGGTAAATGCGGTCTCCGGGCGGTCGATGGCAAGAAACGAGCCGGGATGGGCGGCGACGTAGGCAGCGGCCTCGGCTCGGTCGAACACGTCGTAGGGAAGCGAGGCGAAGCCTGCGGCCTTGTCGGGGTTCGGTCGCAGGCAGGCGAAAGGCAGCGCGCGCATATGATCTCCTCAAAGTGAGGTCGTAACGGTTCGGGCACCTGTTTATCTTACCCTGCTCAACGTCGATGTCGCTCTGCTATGCTCACACTCGTTACCTACGAAAGGAAAGCCGCATGCCGTCCGACCTCACGCACAAGAAGCTCATCGTGTTCGATTTCGACGGGACCCTCGTCGACTCCATGCCGGGCATCGTGGCCGTCGCGCGCTCCGTCATGCACGACCACGGCTGGAGCGACGAGGAGCTCGGCGACATGACCAGGCTCGTCGGCCCGCCGTTTCCCCAGGCGTTCACCGCGGTTTACGGCATTTCGGAGGCCGAGGCCGAGCGGATCACCGCCGAGTACCGCAGCGTCTACGCGAGCCTCGGCCGCGATGGTTGGCCGCTGTTCGACGGCATGGGCGATCTTCTGCGCGACCTCAAGTCAGCGGGCAAGCTCCTCGGGACCGCATCCTCCAAGCGTGAGTTCCTCCTTGAGCGCGGCCTTTCGACCAACGGGATCCTCGATTTGTTCGACTACCCCATGGCAAAGAAGTCCGATCACGGCGACTCAAAGGAAGCGGCCCTCGGGCGTGTGCTCGAGTCGTCGGGCGTGGACGCTGCGGACGCCGTCATGGTCGGCGACCGCAGGTTCGACGCGGAGGCGGCCTCCTCATGCGGCGTCGAGTGCGTCGGCGTCCTCTACGGCCACACCGCCCCGCGCTCCGAGCTCGAGGGGGCCGGCTGCGTCGCCGTGGCAGAGACCGTCGATGAGCTGCGCTCCGTTCTTCTTGGCAACTAAATCCCGCCGTAGGCGGACCGGGGTGAAAATGCCCGCGTCCTATGGGGTAGAGTAGCCGTATCCGCAGGCCTGGGCCTGCGAGCCGATTGTTCGGAGAAAGGAGCCTTAAATGGCTGGGTTCGATATTAGCGATGGCATCTACAAGGCGTTCCTTGCGGGCGTGGGCGCCGTCGCGTCCGGTGCCGAGAAGGGTCAGCAGGTCATCGACGAGTTCGTGAAGAAGGGCCAGATCACGGTTGAGCAGGGCAAGAACCTCAACTCCGAGCTCACCCGCAAGGTCAAGGAGACCTTCGATGCCACGGTAAGCGGCGCCTCCGACTCTGCCCTGCGCTCGAGGCTCGAGTCCATGACGCCCGAGCAGCGCGCCGAGTACGCAAAGAAGGTCGCCGACATGAGCGCCGCGATCGATGCCGAGCGCGCCGGTGCGGCGGCGGACGCCGTTGCCGAGGACGCTCCGGTGGCCGCCGAGGACGTCGTCGAGCCCGACGCCACTGAGTAGCCCTGGCGTGGCCGCCCAAAACAAACAAAGCAGCGACGTGGAGACGGGCGCCGACGAGGCCGCCCGTCTCCATGAGTATGACCAGATCCTCAACGCCTGGTACGATGAGGTGAGCCGCGACGCGTCTGGGGAGGGGCCCGACACCATCGGGCTTTTCGGCGGGCGAGCCGAGGGGGCCGCCCAGTACGACCTGTCGCGCGCGAGCCGCCTGCGCCGGATCGGCGAGATCCTGCAGATCGTCCGGCGCTACGACATCTTCCATGGGCTCACGCCGCAGAGCCTGCGCCGCATGCTCGAGGAACTCGGCCCCACCTTCGTCAAGGCTGGCCAAATCCTCTCGATGCGCTCCGAGATCCTGCCACAGAGCTTTATGCGCGAGCTCTCCAAGCTGCGCACCGACGTCGAGCCGATGGACCGCGAGACGGTGCTCGCCGCCCTTCGCGCCGAGTACGACCAGCCCATCGAGGACATCTTCGACGCCATCGACGACCATCCGCTCGGCTCCGCCTCTGTGGCGCAGGTCCACAAGGCGCGCCTCACCACGGGCGAGCTCGTCGCCGTCAAGGTCCAGCGCCCTCATGTCCAGGAGATCATGGCCAAGGACATCTCGATCATGCGCTCTTTGGCCAGGCGCATCGGCGGGTTCATAGGGGCCGATCAGTTCCTCGATCTGCAGAGCGTCGTCGACGAGCTGTGGCAGTCCTTCCGCGAGGAGACCGACTTTCTCGTCGAGGCCCGAAACCTCGAGGAGTTCCGCCGCAACAACACCGGCTGCGTGTACCTCGAGTGCCCGAAGCCCTACCCGGCGCTGTGCACGAGGCACGTCGTCGTGATGGACTACGTCGACGGCATCGCCATCGACGACACCGCCGAGCTCACGGCACAAGGCTACGACTGCGCCGAGATCGGCGAGAAGCTCATGGACAACTACGCCTCGCAGATGCTCGACGACGGCTTCTTCCACGCCGACCCGCACCCGGGCAACCTCGTCGTCTCCGGCGGCAAGATCGTCTACATGGACCTCGGCATCATGGGCAGGCTCAACGCGGGTGACCGGCGTTGCGTCTCCGATATGCTCATGGCGGTCGCGCGCCGAGACTCGGCGGGGCTCGCCGATGGGCTGCTGCGCTTCTCGGTGGGCGATGCCTCGGAGGTCGATTACGCGCATCTTCTGGGCGAGCTCGACGCGATCATCGCCAACTACGGCGCCGCAGGCCTCTCCGACCTCGACATCGGGGCGTTCGTCAATTCGCTCGTGACCATGGCAAGAAGGAACGGCATCGAGCTCCCCGGCAGCGTCACCATGCTCGCGCGCGCCCTCGTCACGCTCGAGGGCGTCGTCGACAACCTGCTTCCTGACGCGAGCATGGTCGACATCATCAAGCGCCACCTGCGCGCGCACGAGTCCTTGGCCGTCCTCACGGAGCAGGAGGCCAAAAAGCTCGTGCGCGAGGGTATCGCCGCCAGCCATGGGCTGCTTGAGGCGGTGGGGGAGTCCGGCCACGCGATTCGCATGCTCACGCGCGGGCAGCTGAGGCTTAACCTCGACGTCGCGGGCACCGAAGACCCTCTCGAGGACATCGGCCGCATCATCAACAGGTTGACGCTCGCCATCATCGCCGCCGGCCTCTTTATGGGCTCGTCGATCGTCTACTACGCGAGGATCCAGCCCGTCATCTTCGGCATACCGATCATCGGCTTCGTAGGCTACCTCATCGCGCTGTTTATCGGCCTTTACGTGGCCCATGACATCCTGAGTGAGCGGCATCGTCGCAGACGCTAGCGTCCTTGTTATCGATAGATGGTAAATAAATCCCAGGTCACAGCCATGCAATTTGGCTGGGGCCTGGGATTTATTTACGGCAGGAAGGATGGATGGATGGATGGGCGCTATTTTCCCTGGACCATGGTCAGCGAGATTTTCTTGCGGTCTAGATCGACCTTCTCGACCCAGACCGTCACGTTGTCTCCCACGCGCACGACGTCGCTCGGGTGCTTGACGAAGCGGTTCGCGAGCTTCGAGATGTGCACGAGGCCGTCCTGATGGACGCCCACGTCGACGAAGGCTCCGAAGTCGACGACGTTGCGCACCGTGCCCTTGAGCTCCATGCCAGGCCGAAGGTCCTCGATCGAGAGCGCTGCCCGGCTGAAGATCACCTCGGGGGCGTCGTCTCGCGGGTCGCGCCCTGGCTTCTTGAGCTCGCCGACGATGTCGATGAGGGTGGGGGCACCGCAGCCAAGGTCGCCCGCGAGGTCGGCGACGCTGCCCAGGCGGCGCTCGATGTCGGGCACGCCGCCGCGCTTGAGCTCGTCGGCGGAGACGCCCGCGCGCTTGAGCACCTCGGTGGCCACGGGGTAGCTCTCGGGGTGGACGCTCGTGGCGTCCAGGGGGTTGTCGCCCCCGGTGATGCGCAAAAAGCCGGCGGAGTTGAGGAATGCCTTGGGCCCGAGCTTGGGAACCTTCTTGAGCTGGCGCCTGTCGGTGAAGGCGCCGTTCTCCTCGCGGTATGCGACGATGTTGTCGGCCACCGCGGAGGTGATGCCCGAGACGTAGCCCAGAAGGCTCGCGCTTGCGGTGTTCACATCCACGCCGACGCGGTTGACCACGTCCTCGACGACGTTTCCGAGCGTGCGGGAGAGCTCCGCCTGGTCAAGGTCGTGCTGGTACTGGCCTACGCCTATTGACTGGGGCGGGATCTTTACCAGCTCGGCGAGCGGGTCTTGCAGGCGTCGTCCCAGGCTCATGGCGCCGCGCACGGTGACGTCGAGGTCGGGGTATTCGCGGCTCGCGAGCTCGGATGCCGAGTAGACTGAGGCGCCCGCCTCGTTGACGATGGTGTAACGGAGCTCCGGCGCCTGCTCGGAGATGAACTCCGAGACGACCTCCTCGGTCTCGCGGCTCGCGGTGCCGTTTCCGATGACGATGGTGTTGACGCGGTCTTTGCTCACCAGGCGGGCAAGCTCGCGCTTGGTTCCCGCGACGTCGTGGCGGGGCTTGGTGGGATAGACCACGCCGTGGTCGAGGAGCTTGCCGAACTCATCGATGACGGCGACCTTGCAGCCGGTCCGGTATCCCGGGTCGAGCGCGAGGACCCTCGCGCCCCTCACAGGCCTTGCGGAAAGCAGGCCCTCGAGGTTCTTCGCAAAGACGTCGATGGCGTCGGCCTGCGCGCGTGCGGTGAGGTCGGAGCGGGCCTCGCGCTCGAGCGAGGGGGCCATGAGGCGTCTGTAGCCGTCTGCGACGGCGGCGTCGAATACCGGGGCAAAGACGCCCTGTCGGCGCGGCCATCGGCGTCCGAGCCGCTCCACCGCCGCGGCGCCGTCGACGTTCACGCGCACGCGGAGCTTGCCCTCGCGCTCGCCGCGGTCGATAGCGAGGATGCGGTGGTTGGGGATCTTGCGCAGGGGCTCCGAGAAGCCGTAATACGGCTCGTAGGGGGTCTTCTCGGCGGCATCGGTCGCCTCTACGACGATGTCGGCGGTGTTTCTGGTGAACGCGCGCAGCTCGGCGACGTTCTCTGGGTCCTCCGCCACGGTCTCGGCCACGATATCCGAAGCGCCGGCGAGGGCCTTCTCGGGCGTGTCGAATCCGGCCTCCTCGTTGACGTAGGCGGCCGCCGCGTCGAGCGCCGACCCTCTGGCGGACGCCTGCATGATGATCATGTTCGCCAAGGGCTCGAGTCCGGCTTCGCGCGCCTTCTGGGCGCGGGTGAGTCGCTTCTTTCGGAAGGGCTTGTACAGGTCGAGCACGCGCTGCAGGGTCGCGGCCTCTGCGATCTGGGACCTGAGCTCATCGGTGAGCTTGCCCTGCGCGTCGATGAGGGCGATGACGTCTTGCTTGCGCTCCTCGAGGTTTCGCAGGTAGGAAAGGCGCTCCTCGAGGGCGCGGAGCGCCACGTCGTCCATGCCGCCCGTCGCCTCCTTGCGGTAGCGCGCGATGAAGGGGATGGTGTTCCCCTCGTCGATGAGCTTGACCGCCGCCTCGACGTCGGTCTTCTTTAGCTTGAGTTCCTCGGCCAGCTTGGCAATAAGGTCCATTCGACTCCTTGTCCGTTCCGATTGCTAAAGGCCCTCTAGGATAGCATCGCCCAGGCGCGGCGACCCGACGCCAAAGGGCCCCCGGGCCTCTTGTGGCCGCGGTCCTTCTCGCCACAAGAGGCCCGGGGGCCCTCCTTTGTCGCAGCGCGCTACTCGAGCTCGAATGCTCCCGTGTAGAGCTGGTAGTAGTAGCCCTTCTTTGCGATGAGCTCGTCGTGGCTTCCGCGCTCGATCACGCGGCCGTGGTCGAGGCAGATGATCACGTCGGAGTTGCGGACGGTCGACAGGCGGTGCGCGATGACGAAGGTCGTGCGCCCGGTCATGAGGGCGTCCATGCCGCGCTGGACGATGGCCTCGGTGCGCGTGTCGATGGAGCTCGTGGCCTCGTCGAGGATCATCGCGGGCGGGTCGGCGACGGCCGCGCGGGCGATGGAGATGAGCTGGCGCTGGCCCTGCGAGAGCTGGGCGCCGTTGCCCGTGAGCATCGTCTCGTAACCGTCGGGCAGGCGGCGGATGAAGTCGTCGGCGCCCGCGAGCTTGGCCGCGGCGATGCACTCGTCGTCGGTGGCGTCGAGCTTGCCGTAGCGGATGTTGTCCATGACGGTCCCCGTGAACAGGTTCACGTCCTGCAGGACCACGCCGAGCGAGCGGCGCAGGTCGGCCTTCTTGATCTTGTTGACGTTGATGCCGTCGTAGCGGATCTTGCCGTCGGCGATGTCGTAGAAGCGGTTGATCAGGTTCGTGATGGTCGTCTTGCCCGCTCCGGTCGCGCCGACGAAGGCGACCTTCTGACCCGGCTTCGCGTACACCGACACGCCCTTGAGGACCTGGTGGTCGGGGGTGTAGCCGAAGTCGACGTCGACCATGCGGACATCGCCGGCGAGCGGGGTGAAGGTCACACTGCCGTCCTTGTGGGGGTGCTTCCAGGCCCAGTCGGTGGTGCGCTCGTCGCACTCGACGAGCTTGCCCGTAGCGTTGTACTTGGTGTTCACGAGTGTGACGTAGCCCTCGTCGACTTCCGGCTCCTGGTCGATGAGCTCAAAGATGCGCTCGGCGCCGGCAAGGCCCATGACCACGGCGTTGATCTGCATGGAGATCTGGCCGATCTGGCCGCAGAACTGCTTGGTCATGTTGAGAAAGGGGACTACCACGGCGATGGTCAGCGGCATGCCCGAGACCGAGAGGTTCGGGACTCCGAGAGCAAGTAGGACGCCGCCCGCGAGGGCAACCAGCACGTAGAGGAGGTTGCCCAGGTTCATGATGATGGGCATGAGGATGTTGGCGTACATGTTGGCCTTCTGGGAGACCTCGAAGAGCCGCTCGTTGCGCTCGTCGAAGTCGGCCTCGGCGGCGCGCTCGTGGCAGAATGCCTTGACGACCTTCTGGCCGCCCATGACCTCCTCGATGTGGCCCTCGACGACACCGAGCTCCTTCTGCTGCGCGATGAAGTTGCGGGCAGAGCGTCCGCCGAGCAGCTTGGTCATGAGCATCATGCAGGCCACGCCCGCGATGATTACGAGGCACATCCACACCGAGTAGTAGAGCATGATGCAGAAGACCGAGACGATGACGATGACGGTCATGAGCAGGTTGGGCAGCGACTGGCTGATCATCTGGCGCAGCGTGTCGATGTCGTTGGTGTAGTGGCTCATGATGTCGCCGTGCTGGTGCGTGTCGAAGTAGCGGATCGGCAGGTCCTGCATGCGGTTGAACATCTTCTCGCGGAGCTTCTCGAGCGAGCCCTGCGTGATGGTCGCCATGTTGCGGTTCCAGAAGAGCGACGAGGCGACGCCCACGGCGTCGATGACGCCGAGCGTCACGGCGAGCCGCAGGATCTGCGGACGCGCCGCCGCCCAGTCGCCCGTCTGCCAAGAAGCGCTGATGACCTCAAGGGCGCCCTGAAGGAACACGGCTCCGATGGAGTTGATGATCGCGCACAAGACGATGCCCGCCACGACGGCGGGAAGAAGCACGGGGTAGAACGAGAAGAGCGTCTTGATGAGGCGCAGCGCGATTCCCTTGCGGGCGCCGCCCGCGCGCTTGGTCTGGGCTTCCTGTTTACTCATCGGCCTCGCCTCCTTCCTTGGCCTGGGCATCCGAGGAATCCTCGCTGCCCTCCTTGGTCATCTTGTTCTGGGAGTTGAACGTCTCTCGGTAGATCTCCGACGTCTTCAGCAGCTCCTCGTGGGTGCCGATCTGGGCGATACGGCCGCCTTCCAGGATGATGATGCGGTCGGCGTCCTGGACGGAGCTGATTCGCTGGGCGATGATGAGCTTTGTCGTGTCGGGGAGGTAGCTCGCGAGCCCCTCGCGGATCTTTGCGTCGGTCTTTGTGTCGACGGCAGAGGTCGAGTCGTCGAGGATGAGGACCTTCGGTCGGCGCAGGAGCGCTCGCGCGATGCACAGGCGCTGCTTCTGACCGCCGGAGACGTTGGAGCCACCCTGCTCGATCCAAGTGTCGTGGCCCTTGGGGAAGGTGTCCACGAACTCGTCGGCGCAGGCGAGGTGCGCGGCCTCGCGGACCTCCTCGTCGGTTGCGTCGGGATCTCCCCAGCGAAGGTTCTCTGCGATGGTGCCTGAGAACAGGACGTTCTTCTGAAGAACCATGGCGACCTGCTTGCGCAGGGTGTCGAGGTCGTAGTCGCGCACATCGACGCCGCCGACGCGCACGCGTCCCTCGGTCGCGTCGTAGAGCCGGGCAATGAGATTGACGAGCGTTGACTTCGCCGAGCCGGTGCCGCCCATGATGCCGATCGTCTCGCCGCTCTTTATGTGAAGGTCGATGCCCGAGAGCGCCTGACGCTCGGCGCGGGCCGAGTATTTGAAGCTCACGCCGTCGAAGTCGATCGAGCCGTCTGCAACCTCGCGTATGGGCTCGGCAGGGGCCTTGATGGTGGGGGTCGCCTCGAGCACCTCGTTGATGCGCCGCGCGGACTCGTCGGCCATCGTGACCATGACGAAGATCATGGAGAGCTGCATAAGGCTCATGAGAATCTGGAAGCCGTACGTGAAAATCGAGGACATCTGGCCGATGTCGAAAGCCTGTCCCTGCGTGGTGATGATGATTTTCGAGCCCAGGTAGATGATGACCACGAAGGCGCCGTTGACGCAGATGTTCATCATCGGGTTGTTGAAGGCGAGGAGCTTCTCGGCGCGGGTGAAGTCGGCGCAGACGTCCTGGGCGGCGCGCGCGAACTTGGACTTCTCGTAGTCCTCGCGCACGAAGCTCTTGACCACGCGCATGCCGCTCACGTTCTCCTCGACGGACTCGTTAAGGGCATCGTACTTGTGGAACACGCGGGAGAAAATCGGGCGCACGAGATGAATGATGTAGAAGAGGCCGAAACCGAGGATGGGGATGATGACGAGGTAGACCATGGCGACGCTTCCGCCCATGGCGAACGCCATCACGAAGGCGAAGACAAGCACGAGCGGGGAGCGTACCGCGATTCGGATCATCATCATGAACGCCTGCTGGACGTTTGTGATGTCGGTCGTGAGGCGCGTGACCAGCGAGGAGCTGGAGAAGTCGTCGATGTTCGCGAAGCTGAACGTCTGGATCTTATAGAAGAGGTCGTGGCGAAGGTTCTTCGCGAAGCCGCAGCTCGCGTGGCTGCAGGTGATACCGGCGGCGGCGCCGAAGACCAGGGATACAATCGCGAGGAGCACAAGCAGGCCCGAGGTGGGGAGCAGCTCATCTACGGTGGCGCCGACCTTGATGGTGTCGATGAGGTTCGCTGTGACGAAGGGGATGGACATTTCGCAGGCGACCTCGCCGAGCACCAGCAGGGGGGTGGCGACGGTGTAGGGCTTGTAGTCCCGAATGCTCTTCATGAGCTGGCGCATGATCGCGCCGTAGCTGACCTTCTCGGCCTTGGCGCCTAGTTCTTCTTGCACAGGGATTCCTCCTTATTCTGCTTCTCTAGTTCTCTCCAGTGGTCAAAGATGACGTCGAGCCGGCTGAGGAGATCTGCCTTCTCCTCCTTGGTAAGAACGTCGAGCGAGTTCTTCTCGAATTCTTTCTCCTCGCGGACCATCCCGGCAGCCGCGTCCCTACCGGCATCGGTGAGGCTGACCTCTAGCTGGCGCTTGTCGGCCATCGACCTGCCTCGTTCGACGAGGCCTTCGCGCTCGAGCTTGCCGAGCACCTCGGATAAGGAGGCCGAGCTCGTGTGAAGCTGCTCCAGCAACTCCCTCTGCGTCATCTCCCCTTGGAGCAGGAGCGTCTTGAGAACGTGCTGCTTGCCGCCGAGGCCTCCGCGCATCACATACATGTAGTGACCGAGGTATCCGAGCAGATGAAGAATTTGTTGCTCGGTTGTCTCGTTCGCGCGGCATTTGGCGAGTTGTTTATCGGATATTCGCATCTTTGGACCTCCTCTCTAACACGACAGTAATTGTTTTGCTTGAATAGGCTACGACTGAGGTGCCGAGACTGCAAGGTACCGAATTATAATTTACGAGGTACCTTGCAATCTCCACATGATGAGGACCGGGTTCAGCTCACTGCGCCTATATCACCCCCCCATAGACCAGCCTTGGATTAGGCGTCTGAGCCCACATCGCCCTGCCTTACAGTTCTTACGAGCGTGTTTGGGCCCGCATCACCCCCGACCGCAGTGCCCGTTGCGGCTGCAAGCGGGGGTATGCGGGATTGCCGTTGCCGTAAGGCGCCTAACAAACGAGCTATTACACTCGCTTCTTTGTAAGGTTGCAGGTAGCTGTGCATATATCAAGCATTCGTAACGGAAAAACGACTCAATGTCAGCTGAATGTAAGGCCCAATCAGACGCTCGTAAGCGACGCGAGATGCCGAATTGTAAAGCGTGGCGGCCACCTAGGATGCTCCTTGACACGGCCGGGTTGCGCCCTGCGGGGCAGCCCGGCAATCCATTGGAAGGAGATTCATGTCCAAGCCCGATAGCCTCTCTCGTCGTCAGTTCATCGCCGGCTTCGGCGGCATCGCCGCTGTGGCCGGACTCGGCCTCGTTGGCTGCGGCGGCTCCTCCGCCCCCGACGCCGCCGCTGATGGCGCTGCTGCAGGCTCTGAGTCCGTCTCTGGCACCGTCAACTGCTCTGGCGCCACCTCGTTCCAGAAGCTCGTTGAGTCCGCTGCGGCCGAGTTTGAGGAGAAGTACCCTGACGTCACCGTCGCGATCACCGGCGGCGGCTCCGGCCAGGGCCTTTCCGACGTCAAGGACGGCAAGGCACAGATCGGCCGCTCCGACGTCTTCGCCGAGGAGAAGCTGGGCGCCGACGCGGCAGCCAAGCTTGAGGACCACACCGTCGCCGTAGTCGGCATGGGCCCGATCGTGAACTCCAACGTCGACGTGGACGACCTCACCACCGAGCAGCTTAAGGGCATCTTCACCGGTGCCATCACCGACTGGTCCGAGGTCGGCGGCACCGCCGGTAAAATCCAGGTCATCGAGCGAAAGGCCGGCTCCGGCACCCGCGCGACCTTCGAGGCGGCCGTCCTCGCGGGCGAGAAGGCCCCCGACTCCTTCGCCCCCGTCGCCGAGGAGGACTCCTCGGGCACCGTCGTCGAGAAGATCCAGGCCACCGAGGGCGCCATTTCCTACCTCGCCTTCTCCTACTTCGACGACACCAAGTTCAAGGCCCTGAAGGTCGACGGCGTCGAGCCTACCGCCGAGAACGTCTGCTCAGGCAAGTTCAACATCTGGGCCTACGAGCACATGTACACCGCCGCCGACGCCGATGCCGCCGCCAAGGCCTTCGTCGACTTCATGATGTCCGACGATGTCCAGGGCTCCCTTGTCGAGGAGGAGGGCTTCATCCCCGCCTCCGACATGAAGGTCGCCAAGGACGCCAAGGGCAACGTGACCACCAAGTAGCCCTTCTCTTCCCGTGGGGTGCTTGCCGGGAGCTTACGTTTCCGGCAGCACCTCGTTTTGTGTTCCTCCTCGCGAAAGGTCGCTTAATGGCTAAGCAGATGCTGCCGAAGCGCCGTCTCGAGAACGTGGGCCTGGGCCTCACGGGGGCGTGCGTCGCCCTCGTCGCCCTCATCGTCGTGACCTTGATCTTCATGGTCGCCGGGCAGGGTCTCTCTGCGTTCTTCGTTGACGGGATCGACTTCGGGGCGTTTATCACGGGCACGAGCTGGGTGCCCTCCGACGGAAAGTACGGCGCGCTCCCGCTCATCGTCACGTCCTTCGGCGTCATGGTCCTCTCCACGCTCTTCACGCTGCCCGTCGCGCTCGGCAGCGCCATCTTTGTCGTCGAGGTTCGCCCGGCATTCGGCCGCAAGGTGTTCCAGCCGCTCGTCGAGCTGCTCGTCGGCATCCCCTCGGTCGTCTACGGCCTCATCGGCCTCACGGTGGTCAACTCCGCCATGCGCGCGATCTTCGGAGGCACGGCGGGCACCGGCGCGGGCATCCTGTCCGGTGCCGTCGTGCTGGCCGTCATGATTCTTCCCACGGTCACCACGCTGTCGATCGACGCCCTGGCCGCGGTCCCCAACCAGTACCGCGAGGGTTCCTACGCGCTTGGCTGCACTCGTTGGCAGACGGTCTGGCACGTGGTGCTGAAGTCCGCCCTGCCATCGCTCATGACCGCCGTCATCCTCGGCATGACGCGCGCCTTCGGCGAGACGCTGGCCGTCCAGATGGTCATCGGCGGCGTTGAGAAGGTCATGCCCGCCGGCCTGCTCTCCCCGGCGGCCACCCTTACGACGGCCCTTACCTCGGGCTTCGCCAACGCGACCACCGGCTCCGTCCAGTATCACGCGCTGTGGGCCCTGGGCCTTCTGCTCATGGGCATGAGCCTGCTGTTCATCCTCATCATTCACCTCATCGGCAGCAAGGGGGCGAAGAGGCGTGGTTAACTCCTCAACTTCCAAGGCGGCGTCCATCGAGGCCGGCGGCCTCGGTGTCGACCTCGACGAGCACGCCGCTCGAATCGGCCGCCAAGACCGCATGGCCACCGGCATCCTCACCGTCATCGTGGCGTTCGTCTTGTTCCTGCTCGCGGCGATCGTCGCCTTCATCCTCGTCCAGGGCCTCGGCAAGGCGCTCTCGCCGGGCTTTCTCACCACGTCGCCGATCGCAAAGGCCAATCCCGGCATCAGCTCCGAGCTCTTCGACAGCTTCTATATGTTGGTCATCACCTTGCTCATCAGCCTGCCGATCAGCCTCGGCGCCGCGATCTTCCTTGTGGAGTACGCCCCCGACAACTGGGTGACCAAAGCCGCCTCAACCGCCATCGAGACGCTCTCGAGCCTTCCTTCCATCGTCGTCGGTATGTTCGGCTCGCTCTTCTTCGTGGTCACGCTCGGCTGGGGCATCTCGATCATTGCCGGCGCAATGGCGCTCACGATGTTCAACATCCCGATTCTGGTCCGCGTGATTCAGCAGGCTCTCGAGGACGTTCCCCGCAGCCAGCGCGACGCCGGCCTGGCGATGGGCCTCACCCGCTGGGAGACCACCCTGCACGTGTTGCTGCCCGCGGCAATGCCCGCCATCGTCACGGGTGTCGTGATCTCCGCCGGCCGCGTGTTCGGCGAGGCGGCCGCGCTCATCTTCACGTCCGGCTCCGCTGCCGTGAACATCAACTTCGCGAGCATGAACCTGGCGAGCCCGCGCAACCCCTGGAATATCTTCCGCCCCGCCGAGACGCTGGCCGTGCACATCTGGAAGCTCAAGATGGAGCCATCTCCCGGCAACGACGAGATCGTATGGGGCACCGCCGCGGTCCTCATCATCTGCGTGCTTCTCTTCAACGTGCTCGCGCGCTTCCTCGGTAAGGCCCTGGCAAAGAAGATGACGAGCGAATGAGCGTGGAAATGAACAACGAAACCTTCTACGGCACGACCGTCGCCCCGACCGTCGCGTCGACGCACCTGCTCGAGACCCACGACGTGACCGTCAAGTACAACTACACGAAGGAAGCCCTGCACCGAACGAGCCTCGCCTTCGACGCGGGCACCGTCACCGCGCTCATCGGCCCGTCCGGCTGCGGCAAGTCAACCTTCCTTCGCTCGCTCAACCTGATGAACCGCGAGATTCCCAAGTGCGTCGTCGGTGGTCAGATCGTCTATCACGACCACGACATCAACACCAAGGAAGAGAACCTCTTCGAGCTGCGCAAATCCATCGGCATGGTGTTTCAGCAGCCGACTCCCTTCCGCAAGTCGATTCGCGAGAACATCCTCTTTGCGCCCAAGCGCCACGGCCGCGTCCAGTCCAAGGGGGAGGCCGACGAGATCGTCGAGACGAGCCTTCGCCAGGCGGCTTTGTGGGATGAGGTCAAGGATAAGCTCGATCGCAGCGCCTATGCGCTCTCCGGAGGCCAGCAGCAGCGCCTGTGCATCGCGCGAACCCTGGCCATGAAGCCTGACGTGGTCCTCTTCGACGAGCCGTGCTCGGCGCTCGACCCCATCAGCACCTTCTCGGTCGAGGAGACGATCCACGACATCGCCGAGTCCGGGATCTGCGTCGCCATCGTCACGCACAACATGGAGCAGGCGACCCGCGTCTCCGACTACACGGCATTTTTCTATGTGGGCGATATGGTCGAGCACGGCGAGACCCGTCAGATCTTCCGCGCGCCCAAAGACCAGAGACTCGTCGACTACCTCACCGGTAGGTTCGGCTAATGGAGGGGACTATGGAGAAGGAATTCATCCAAGCCGAGCACAGGAGCATCGACGAGACCGACGTGGCCATCGACGTCCGGGACTTCGACCTCTGGTACACGGACTTCCAAGCGCTCAAGTCGATTGACCTGCAGATTCCCAAGAACCGTTGCTGCGCCTTCATCGGGCCGTCCGGCTGCGGCAAGTCCACGCTGTTGCGCACGTTCAACCGCATGTGCGACTTCGTCGAGGGCGTCCGCACCGAGGGCTCTATCGAGTTTTGCGGCCAGGACGTCTTCAAGATGGACGCAAACACCCTTCGCGTCCACGTGGGCATGGTCTTTCAGCACCCCAACCCGTTCCCGATGAGCATCCGCGACAACATTCTCTACGGCCCGGCGCGCATGAAGAAGCTCAGTCGCTTCGAGGCCGACGAGATCGTGGAGCGCTGCCTCACGCGCTCGGCCCTCTGGGACGAGGTCAAGGACAAGCTCGACCAGTCCGGCCTCGGACTGTCCGGCGGCCAGCAGCAGCGCCTGTGCATCGCGCGCGCCCTGGCGACGAACCCCGAGGTGCTTCTCATGGACGAGCCGACCTCCGCGCTCGATCCCATCAGCACTGTCCAGGTCGAGCAGCTCATGAGCGAGCTGTCCGTGGATCACACCGTGGTCGTCGTGACGCACAACATGCAGCAGGCGACGCGCGTGGCGGACAAGACGTGCTTCTTCTACCTCGGCGAGCTCATCGAGGCGGCGCCGACCAAGGAGCTCTTCTCGAGCCCTAAGCAGACTCGTACGCAGGAATATCTCTCAGGAAGGTTCAGCTGATATGGTTATGCAGACTCGCACCAAGCTCACCGGCCAGCTCGGCGACATCAAGGACTACATCGTCCGTTTTAAGGAGAAATGCGTCTCGGACGTCCGCGCCTCCGGCCTCGCGGCAACGGGGGACCGCGGCGCCCAGGAGGGCCTCGCCGGCGGCCGAAAGGCCGAGGACCGCCTGCGCCAGGGCATCGAGGAGGCCTGCCTCGACGCGATGCTCCTCCAGCAGCCGCTCATCGGTGACGACCTGCGCTTCGTCTCCGGCGCGTTCCGCATCGTCTCCGACCTCTCGCACATCGACGGCATGACCCGCGACGTAGCGTTCCTCGTCGAGGACATCCCGGCGAAGGCCTCCGTAAAGGTATCCGATGAGTTCCTGGCCATGAGCGAGAAGTGCGCCGTCATGGTCCAGAGCGCGTCCGACGCCTTCATCAATTCGGACATCGAGCTCGCCCAGTCGGTCATCGAGGCCGACGACGCGGTAAACTCTCTGTACGCCGAGGCCGAGGAGAAGCTCGTAAAGCTCATCCGCGAGGGGAAGTCCTCCGCCAAGTACCTGCCCGAGCTCCTTATGGTCGCCAAGTATTACGAGCGCATCGGCGACCTCTCCAAGCGCGTTGCCGCGTGGGCCATCTTTCGCGTGACCGGCGAGCACAAGGTGGAGGAGAAGCCCAGCCAGGCCGGCGGGCTCGAGCAGTAGGGGAGTACCAGATGGGAGCGTCGAACGTGGTCTACTACGTAGAGGACGACAAGAACATCCGCGAGCTCACGGTCTATGCCCTGGGGCAGGGCGGCATTGAGGCCAAGGGCTGCGCCGACGACGCCGAGTTCAGGCGCGCCTGCGCCGAGCGCAAGCCCGACGCGGTCCTTCTCGACATCATGCTCCCCGACGCCGACGGGCTCGAGATCCTCTCGCGCATCCGCAAGATGCCTGGGCTTTCCAACGTCCCCGTCATGATGCTCACCGCCAAGGGCACCGAGCTCGACAAGGTCCGCGCCCTCGACGGCGGGGCGGACGACTACCTCTCCAAGCCCTTTGGGATGATGGAGATGGTGAGCCGCACACGGGCGCTTCTTCGCCGCGCCGGTCGCGAGAGCGAGACTGCCGAGTCCGCTTGCTACTCCGCGGGCCCCGTGAGCGTTTGGCCCGAGCGCAGGGAGGCCACGCTCGACGGCGAGGAGCTCTCCCTTACCATGCGCGAGTTCGACCTGCTCGTGTTCCTCATCAAGTCGCCGGGCGTCGTGTTCTCCCGCGAGACCTTGCTCCAACGCGTCTGGGGCTGGGACTTCGACGGCGGGTCGAGGACGGTCGATGTCCACGTCCAGCAGATACGCGCGAAGCTGGGCGATTCGAGCGACCTCATCGAGACCGTCCGCGGCGTCGGATACCGCCTGCGCGGCTAAGCAGAACCTGAGGAGGGTCTTTGACCGGCGACTCATTTACCAATAAGGGAGCTTCCAGGAAGCTATCGCTTACCAGGCAGATCTTCCTCTCCATCGTCGCGGCGTGCGCCGCCGTCGCCATCGTCGTGACGGCGGCGTCGGCCGCCTTGTTCCAAGGCGCGTTCTTCGCCGACGAGCACGAGCAGCTTGCCGGCGAGTGCGCGACGCTTAGCTCCCTTCTTGACCAGACCGACAACGACGAGGACGTCTTGGCGTCGCTCGACCTGGGCCAGCTTCGCGCCACCCTCGTGGCTCCCGACGGCCATGTCCTCTACGACTCGCGCGCGGACGCGTCAGATCTGCCCAACCACGCCGACCGACCCGAGATCACTCAGGCGTTGGCAGACGGCGAGGGCTCCTCGGACCGCAACTCCGAGACCGTGGGCTACGTGAGCCTCTACAACGCGCACAGGCTTTCCTCGGGCGACGTGCTCCGAATCTCTGTGGAGCGCGCGAGCGTCGTCGCGTTTCTCTCGAGCGACTTCGCGCTGCTCGTGATCATCTCCGCCGTGGTCGTCGTCGCGGGTTGGCTCGTCTCGCGCCACCTCGCCGCGGGAATCGCGAGGCCGATTCTCGAGATCGACCCCGCCTCCCTCGACGCGAGCGCTCCCTACGAGGAGCTGGAGCCCCTTGTGAGCAGGCTCAACGACCAGCACAGCCAGCTCGTGCGCCGCATGAGCGCCATCCAGGACGCCAACGACATGCGCCGAGAGTTCACGAGCAACGTCACCCACGAGCTCAAGACCCCCATCGCGAGCATCTCCGGTGCCGCGGAGCTGATTCGCGACGGGATCTGCCGTCCCGATGACGTCCAGGATTTCGCCGGCCGCATCTATAAGGACGCCCAGCGCCTGAGCTCGCTCGTCTCCGATATCCTCATGCTCTCCAAGCTCGATGAGACCGAGCGAGTGGGTGAACGCGACTCGATGTTCGGGCCGAGTGAGCGGATTGACCTTATGGGGGTCGCGCGAGACGTCGCGGCGCGCCTCGAGCGAAAGGCGAGGAAAGCCGGGGTCGCGCTCAAGGTTGAGGGAATCTGCAGCTATGTGCAGGGCAACGCGAGGCTCCTTGACGAGCTCGTAAGCAACCTTGTGGAGAACGCCATCCGCTACAACAAGAAAGGCGGCCGCGTCTTTGTCTGGGTGCTGCCCATCGAGGGACGCCCGGCGGTCCGCGTGAGCGATACCGGAATAGGCATCCCTAAGGAGGCGCAGCCCAAGGTCTTCGAGCGTTTTTACCGGGTAGACAAGGGCCGTAGCCGTGACATGGGCGGCACGGGCCTGGGGCTCGCCATCGTCAAGCATGCGGCGGCATTCCACGACGCCGACATCCGTCTCGAGTCCGAGGAGGGCGTCGGCACCACCATTACCGTGCTTTTTTAGTACTTGGCTCCATTAATAAGAGCCCGAGACGGCTGACTCGGCGGCTGTCTCGGGCTCTTACGCGTATCGGGCATACTGGGGCTGCGGACAAACTGGAGCTGTCGCAACACGGCGATTTACAGGTGCTTCTCCCAAAGGTTGGTGTAACCAGGCAGGGGGAGGCCCGGGTAGGGGAGCCAGATCGGCTTATGGCGCGTGAACCCCTCGCGAACGTAGAGGTTGTTCGCCTCGACATTGGCGACGCTCGTGTTCAGGCGCACGACGTTTGCACCGATGTCGCGGGCCCGCGCCTCGGCGGCGGCAAGAAGGGCGCTCGCGACGTGGCGCCCGTGCGCCGCCGGGTCGACCGCAAGCAGGTGGAAGCATGCGACGGACTCCGCCGCGGCCGGCTCCCAGCCCGCGCCGCCGGTTCCGCGACCGTGCCCGGCTTCCCAGCCGTCTCCCATATCCGCGTCGTGGTCGACCGAGACGGCGCCGAGCACCTTTTTCGTCGCGGCGTCGAGGGCCACGAGCGTCTTTCCTGCGCCCGCGAGCTCGCTGGCAAGGCCCTCAGGAGGCCAGATGCCCTGGACCCACCCGCTGGTTCCGGGATCGGCGTCGACGCGCCGGTAAAGCTCGTCGAGGTCTTCTGCCCACGATTCGTCGACGGGGACGACGAACACGTCGCTCGGAGGGGCGACCTCGCGCACGGGTCTGCGGACGTCGTTTTGGCCGATGGTTTCGAGGAGCACCTCGGCAACGATGCCCGGGCAAATCTTCGGCAAGGTGTGCTCCGCTCCCGGGACGATGTACTCGCCGGCCCCTGGGATTGCCACGACGATCCGGTGCGTCTCCTCGGGCAGCACCACGTCGAACTCTCCCGCCATGACGGTGACGGGGCAGGAGATCTGGGCGAGCGAGTCGGCGTCGATCTGGGGCTGGTCGACCATGAGGGCGAGGAGCTCGGCTATGCGGCCCGCCTCAGCGGGGGAGGGCACGGCGTTGCCCTCCCCGTCAAACGCGCCCTCCCAGCCTTCGGCTGCCCAAGCGGCGTTCGCCGCGGCGGCATCGGCCATCCACCGCGTGTCCTCCGCAGGCAGGCCGGCGGGCGTGAGGTTTGCGCCGAGCGTGGTGAGCGAGAGCACGTGGGCGCCCCAGTCGCGGGCGAGCAGAAGCCCCAGGATGCCGCCGTCCGAGAAGCCCAGCACGTGGCACTCCCAGACGCCGAGCCGACTCATCACCTCGATGGCGTCGCTCGCCATGAGCTCGTAGGTGAGCGGCGCCGAGCCCCGGGTGGACTCGCCCTGGCTGCGGGAGTCGACCGCCACGACCGAGCGGCCGGTCTCCACGACGGCGTCGATCACGGGGCCGAAGATCCCATGCTCCTCCCCGTTGCCGTGCAGCATGAGCACGGGCGGGGTGCACGGGTCGATACCGAACGGAGTGCCGGGGACGTCCTTTGCCCCGTGGGGCGCGTAGACGAAGGCGGCGATCGACGCCCCGTCGGAGGTGGGCACGTCGATGCGCGCGGTAAGGTTCGACTTCGGCCGCTCGTAGGGTCGCGGCACGTGCACTGGCGGCGGAGTAACGCTCATACTCATCCTTTTGGGACAAAAGGGACGGGGGATTTTGTCCCATTTCCGCGCGAGCGGAACACTGGGGCAAATTCCCCCGTCCCTTGCAGTTTGGTGTTATTTCTTGAGCTGTGAGGGGTGCTTCTCAAAGAAATCGAAGCGGGGCGGAAGGGGCACGATGGCATGGCCCGATGGTTTCTCGCCTCGGCGCGCGGCAAGCTCCGCGGGGCCGTCGAAGGCGTGCTCCCAGGTGAAGAACTCCTTCGCGCTAAAGCCCATGTGCTCGCAGATCTTCTCGCAGCCGCCCGGCACGGCGGGGTGCATGAGCAGCGTCACCGTGCGAAGCGCGCGGAAGGCGTCGGCAAGCGCCTGTTCGTAGGCCGCGTCGTCGCCCTTGGCGGCCTTGGAGGCCTCGTCCCAGCGCTTGTTCTCGGCTCGGCAGAGCTCCTCGGCGATGCCGATCGCGCCATGCGCGTCGAAGGCGTGTGCAGCGGCTTCGAAGTCGAGCGTCGCCTTACGGCAGGCCTCGATGACCTCTGCGTGCGGCTCGGCCTCGGGCAGGTGGGCGTCGCAGACGTTCGCGGCGCCGTAGAAGCAGCTGCGCGCGAGGCGGTTGAAGATGTTGGTGAGAAACGCGGATTCCTTCAGCGCGGGGTCGACGATGCGCGGGTCGTCCTTGACGAGGACGTCCTCCCCGGTCTTCTTGTCCTTGTGCGAGACGGACGTGTCGAAGGGCTTCGGGTTGAACGAGACGGCCTTCTGGTCGAGACCGAGCGAGAGCCAGTGGGCGCGCAGCTGCTCGGGGGTGTAGGCGTCGAGCAGCTCGGCTGCCATGGGAGGCTTGATGGCGCCCGAGGAGCTTGCCTTCTTGTTCATGAACAGGATGTGATAGTTGGCGATGGGCGTGTCCTGGAAAAGGCCCCAGTCGAGCGCCTTCCACATCGCGGGCTGCGCCACGCAGTAGAAATAGATGTTGTCCTGGCCGATGAACTGGTAGACGCGAGCGTCGTCGCCGCACCACCAGTCGCGCCAGTCGTCGGAGGAGTATCGCCCGCCGCCCGCCTGGGCATCGAGGTCGAGAACGGTTTGCGTGAAGCTGATCGGCGCCCAGAGGCTCTCGGGCCAGACCCACACGGTGAGGCCGCCCGCGCCCTCGAGCTCGGGCGCGGGGACGCCCCAGTCGATGTTTCCGGTGATGCGCAGGGGCAGCAGGCACTTGCCGGTGCGGAAGCGCACGCCGGCCTGCTCGAGGACCTCGCGCGCCTCGTCGCGCGCCTCCCAGTCGGCGAAGGTCACCGAGAAGGACTGGGCGTTGCCCTGCGGCTCGGCCACGGTGTGGGCCGGAAGCTTCCCGGCCACGGCGTCGAAGGCCTCGCGGAACTTGATCTGGATGTAGATAACCGGGTCGACGAGCGACTCGCGGACGGTCTTGGTCACGATGGAGCGCACCTGGGGGTCCGCGTCCCACTCGTCCATGAGGGCGTCGAGCTCGGGGCGAAACGCCGGCAGGTCGAAATACCAGTTGTCAACCGGGCGCAGCTCAGGAGTGGTGCCGGTGAGCTGGGACACGGGGGCGATGAGCTCCTCGGGATCGAACTGGTGACCAAGGTCGCACTCGTCGGCATATGCCTTCTCGGACTTGCACCCGCGAACCGGGCAGCGGCCGATGACCTGGCGCCCGTTGAGGAACTGCCCCGCCTCGACGTCGTAGAACTGGCGCGTTGTGCGACGCTTCAGGTACCCGCGCTCATGGAGGCGGCGGAGCAGCTCGGCTGTGAGCCTGTGGTGGTGGGAACGGGCAGGCTCCAAGCCGGAGCCCTCGAAGATGTCGAGGCTGATCTCGTAGGCGTCGAGCGCGGCCTTCTGGGCGTCGTGGTTGGCGCGGACGTAGTCGGTTATCGTGCCCTTATAGCCTTCGTTCTCGACCTTCTTACGGTAGCCCTCCATGATGGGGGAGCCGTAGCAGTCGGTGCCGGATACGAAGATCACGTTCTTCTCGCCGATGCGGTCGCGGAGGAACCGCGCAAAGAAGTCGGCGGGGACGAACACGCCGCCGATGTGGCCGAAGTGGAGGTTCTTGTTGCCGTAGGGCATGCCGCCCGTGATGACGGCGCGTTTGGGGAAAGTGGGACGGTTTTCGGGCATCGCGTTGCTCCTTTGCGTTGCTCCCGGATTGTTCAACCTGCTTAGTATCCCACATTGGGCGGCGGCTGGTGTAGGGTGGAGGCCATGAGAGAGATCGCTGACATAGACGTGCTCACCGACGAGGTCCTTCGACAAAGGATGGTCGCGCTCTCGCTCGGCCTGCTCGCGGCGGGCCTTGCTGCCTCCGCGCTTGTCTTGATCGGCGAGAAGGGCGCGGAGCTCGGGCTTTCCTGGCTTGCGGCCCTTGTCGCGGGCTCATTCGCGGCGCTGCCCGTGCACGAGCTCGTGCACGCGGCTGCATTTAAGCTGCTTGTCCCCGGCGTTCGCGTCGGCTTCGGCTTCAAGGACGCGTTTCTCTACACGACCGTCAGCGGCGCCGTCGTCCCGCGGGCGGCCGAGCTCGCCGCGCTTCTTGCCCCGGCAGTTTTCGTGACGGCGGCGCTCGTCGCCGCGGCGCTCGCGCGCTTCTGCCCGGCGCTCGCGGTCTTGCTCGCCACGACACACCTCTCGGGGTGCGTCGGGGACCTGCTCATGGCCCACGCCATTCTGTGGGAGCCCGCCTGCACCCATGTTCGGGACACGGAATTCGGAATCACGCTGCTCGCAGAGGATTAAGCCCCCTAGGAGCTGTTTTTAAGGAGAAGCATATGGACGGCTCGATGCCTATTCCCGCCAACGACGTAATTCGCGAGCTCTTTGAGCGCAAATCGGTTCGTGCCTTCAGCGATGAGCCGGTGACGCGCGAGGAGGAACTGCAGATCCTCGAGGCGGCGATTCAGGCGCCGACCGCGGGAAACGAGCAGCTCTACTCTATCATCGTCGTGCGCGATCAGACCAAGAAAGAAGCGCTGGCGGTGTCATGCGACAACCAGCCGTTCATCGCAAGGGCGCCGCTCGTCATCGCGTTTTGCGCTGATGTCCGGCGCTGGTACCGTGGCTTTTGCTTTGCCGGGTCGAGTCCTCGCGAGCCCGGCGTCGGCGATTTCCTTCTTGCCGTTGAGGACACGATGATCGCCGCCCAGAACTCGGTGGTCGCTGCCCAAAGCCTTGGCATCGGGTCTTGCTATATCGGCGACATCCTCGAGCGTTGCGAGGAGCAGACAAGGATACTCTGCTGCCCGCGTTGGGTCGTTCCGGTCAGCGTGGTTGTCTATGGGCGTCCCGCTGCAGGACAGGTTCGCCGTGCGAAGCCCCTGCGCTGGCCCGTTGATTCCGTGGTGTTCGAGGATGCTTACGATGAGCCGATGGACTCCGAGCTCGTAGAGCTGCTTGGAGCCAAGCAGGCCGACCTTGCTGCGTTCTGCGCGCGCAAGTGGAATTCCGGCTTCTCGCGAGAGATGACCTCCTCGGTGGCGCGCATTCTCGGAGGATTCGCGAGGGAGGCCTAGCTCTCTTGGGCGCGTGCCGTTCGCGGATGCTTGCACTGCGTTAACCTGCCTCGCGTATACTTCTTTTCATTTATTTAGCCAAAGGACTTTATTTGAGAGGAGCCTTATGACCACTCCTGTGAGCCCCGGCGGGGGCGGCTCGCCCAGGCGCGGGAAAGAAGGGCCTTGGAAGATCGTTCTTCTCGTCTTCCTGCTTGTTGGCGTCCTGCCTGTTTTCGTTGAGATTCTCATCGACTCGGTCGTTGGCCTCGGATACGGATTCGTCAGCTTCTTAGAGATGGGAGCACCCATTATGATTTTTCTTATCCTGCTCGCGCTGGTCATCTTCGTCGTCGCCCAGGGCGGCTACGTCGTGCGCCAGCAGCACGTTGCCATCATCGAGCGCCTCGGCAAGTTCTCCGGCATCATGGGCGCCGGCTTCCACGTGAAGGTCCCCTTCATCGATGTCGCCCACGACGTCGACCTCATGACCGAGGACCAGCACATGACCTTCGACGCCAAGACCGCCGACAACGTGACCATCGAGCTCGACGTCTCGATCCAGTACCACGTCGACTCGACGAACATGCAGACGGGCTCCGAGTCCGGCGTGTGGAAGAGCTTCTACACCCTGACCGACCCAGTCGCCCAGATGAAGGACTACCTTGCCGACGCCCTGCGCTCCCAGATCCCGAACCGCACGCTCGACGAGGTCTTCTCCGAGAAGGACGCCATCGCCAACTCCATCGACGAGATCGTTGCGAAGAAGATGCTCGGCTACGGCTACGTCCTCGTGACCACGCTCATCACCTCCATCCGCCTCCCCCGCGAGGTCCAGGAGTCGATGAACCGCATCGTGGCCTCAAAGAACAACCTCGCGTCGGCCCAGAACGACGCGAACGCCGCCCGAGCCAAGACCGTCATCGCCGCCCAGGCAAAGGCCGAGGCCATGGCCGCCGAGGGCAAGGGCATCGCCGACCAGCGCATCGCCATCGCCCGCGGCATCAAGGAGTCCATCGACACCATCAAGGGCTCTGAGCTCTCGAGCCAGGAGGCCAACCGCCTGTTCGAGTACACCCAGTGGGTGAGCATGATGGAGGCCTTCGCGGCCAAGGGGTCCTCCTCGGTTGTGCTCCCTGGCGACTTTGACCGCGCCGCGAGCTTCTACGAGCAGCAGATAGCCGCCGGCGTGACGCCGAACCCCATGGGCGGAGAGAAATAAGTTTTGGGCTGCGAAGTATTCGAGTTCTCCGGCAACGAGGGCGAGGGCCTTGTACCCCTCGCCCTTCATGCGTGCTGTGGGCCTTGTTCGCTCGAGCCGCTTCGGCTTCTGAGGGAGCAGGGTTACTCGCCGACGATTCTATGGACGAATCCCAATATTCAACCCGTGGCCGAGCATGAGCTGAGGCTTCGTACGCTTCTGACATGGGCACGTGACGTTGCTCACGTTGACGTCGTCATCGCCGGAGACGACCGCGATCGCTGGGAGCGGATGGCGGCGCCTCACGGTTTCGATCGTCGCGCAAGGTGCCGGGCATGCTACGCCCTGCGGCTCGACGAGGCATGCCGCGTTGCGGCGGTGAGAGGGTTCAAGTACGTGTCGACGACGCTCGCGGTCTCCCCGTACCAGCTATTCGAGGATTGCGGTGAGCTGCTTTGCGCCTTCGCCTCCAAGTACGGGCTCGAGCCCGTCTGGCAGGATTTCCGCCCCTTCTACCCTGAGGCAACCCGCGAGTCTCGTGAGCTTGGGATGTACAGGCAGAACTACTGCGGGTGCCGTTTCAGCGCCGCGGAGGCCGCAATCGAGCGGCATGAGGCCCGCGATGAGCGGAAACGCAGAAAGACAGCCGCTCGTCGCGCCAAATAGGCTTGCGGCCGGAGGTTTATCAATTATTTTGGCAATCCTATGGTGTGTTCCGCTAACCGGCGAACCGCGCACAAGCGCTCGGAGCCGGCTAACAAGTAGGAACCATGGGCATGTTCGACGGCAAGGTCGTTATCGTCACCGGCGGTGGCAAGGCGACCCTCAAGGACGCCAGCGCCGGCTCCATCGGCTACGGTAACACCATGGATCAGCTCGACCTCGCCATTTACTCCGGCCTCTATGCCACCTTCCTGTACATGCAGAAGGCGTACCCGCACCTCAAGGAAACCAAGGGCTCGGTGGTCAACTTCGCATCCGGTGCTTGATTGTTCGGTAATTTCGGCCAGTGCAGCTATTCCGCAGCCAAGGAAGGCATCCGTGGCCTTACCCGCGTCGCGGCCAACGAGTGGGGCAGGGACGGCGCGAACGTCAAAATCGTGTGCCCGCTTGTCTGGACCGCCCAGCTCGAGAATTTCGAGGCCGCGTATCCCGAGGCCTTCAAGGCCAACGTCCATATGCCGCCGGCGGGCCACTATGGCGATGTTGAGACTGTGATCGGCTGTGTCGTGGTACAGCTCTGTGGGCCCGATTTTAAGTACATGAACGGCGAGACCATCACTTTCGAGAGCGGCATGGGCCAGAGGCCGTAACTTCTAAGCCCCACGCTGCCATGCGCTAATTCGGGAAGGGGTCCTGGGCCTAGTCCGGGACCCCTTCCTTATGAAAACGCCCCAAATTCAGCTCTGGTTGGCGCTCGCTTATCGCCTTGCGAACAAATGCCCTTAGTGGGTGAACAAATCGCGGTGTTAACGGTTGTCTGGCGCCTATTAAATTACGTTACCGCAGGTAAATGACCTGGTGGAATAGTTGGTACTCCGCAGAACGCCGTTTTGTTCACTCACTAAGCTAGTTTTGGTTCGGTTTGGACCGCCTTGGACTTGGCATTCGTGGCGTTATGAGGCGTTGAGCGGCTGGACGACCATGCCTACGCGACTCGGGCCTGCGTGCACGACTAGATCGGGAGTAAACTCGGTCTTTACGATCTCGATGCATGGTGTGGTTGGTTGCCGAAAGGCCCGAGCTGATGGTCACGAGGAATGCCGCCTCATAGCCTTCGGCGCGAGCAGCCTCAAGAGTCGAGCGGATGTCGCTCGGGGAGGGGGAGGCTCGTTGCCGTGATTTCCTCCGAAAAACGGTCGATTACCTCGCTCGAGTTAATCTCGAATCCGGAGCGGAAACTGTCGCCGGTGGAGTAATTGATGGCGAGCGCCACTGTCCTCACGTCGTGGGTGGCTGCGAAATCGGCCGGGGTGTCGGTTCCCGTGTCGGTGATGACGGCGATTTTCTGCTTGTTAATGGGGTGCTCCCCGCTTTGCGCTATTTTGCTTTCCGAAGCTTTTCGTGAGGTAGGATGGTGCTTATCGTCGGTTAACTTACTAGTTGAGATTAGTATATAAAGTAATTTTGAATAGCTGTAAGCAGGAATTCGGCGGCTGCAAACAAGGCGTCGGCGCAGCGAAATCGCGTACGTCTACAAAACCCGCCAAAACCGTGTGCGCACTGGGTAAAAATATGAACTAAGAAACAACCGTGCCACGCCAGCCATCAAGGAGCGGACACCACACATGAGCCAGATCCTTCTCTTTACCGGACTCGTCATCGTTCTGTGCCTGGTCTTAAAGCCGCTGGGGACCAAGCTCCCTGCGCCAACCTTGCTGATCTTCATCGCACTCGGGATGCTGCTGGGGGTCGACGGCCCCGCGCATATCGACTTCAGCGACTACGCGCTCACCGAGAGCGTATGCAGCACTGCCCTTCTGTTCATCATGTTCTACGGCGGCTTCAACACCAATATCGAGCGCGCTCGCCCGGTGGCGGTGCCTGCAGTCCTTCTATCCACGGCCGGCGTTGTTTTGACGGCCGGCGCCACCGGCGTGTTTGCGCACTTTGCGCTGGGCATGGACTGGATAGGGGGCTTGCTGCTCGGCTCCGTCGTGGCGTCAACGGACGCGGCGAGCGTCTTCAGCGTGCTGCGCGAGCACAACCTCTCGCTGCGCGACGGCACGGACTCCCTTCTCGAGGTCGAGTCGGGCTCAAACGACCCCGTCGCCTACATGCTCACAGCCGTGCTCTCTGCTTTCGCCGCCGGCGGAAGCGTTAACATCCCGATGCTGCTTGCGAGACAGGCTGCCCTCGGCGTCGGCCTCGGGTTGGCTATCGGTTGGCTTGCGGCGCGGCTCGCCGAGCGCGCCCGCGCCGTGGCCGATGGCACGCAGACCATCTTCTTGTTCGCCGTGGCCATAATCGCCTACGCCCTGCCCAGCTGCCTGGGCGGCAATGGGTTTCTCGCCGTCTACCTTGCGGGGATCGTGCTGGGCGCCAGCGAAATACCCTGCAAGGCCGAGATGGCCCATTTCTTCGACACGCTCACCGAGATGGCCGAGATGACGATCTTCTTTTTGCTCGGCCTGGTGGTGACGCCCGCGCGGCTTCCGCAGATGCTCCTGCCCGGCCTCGCCGTTATGGCTTTCATGCTCATCGTGAGCCGCCCCATTGCCGTTGGCCTGCTCCTGGCCCCATTCAAGACGAGCCCGCGACAGGTCGCGCTCGTGAGCTGGGCGGGCATGCGCGGCGCGGCCTCTGTCGTTTTCAGCCTCTACACCGTGGCCGCCGGCGTGCCGGGCGGCCACGACCTGTTTGACCTGGTGTTCGTTATCGCCGTGTCGAGCATCGTCTTGCAGGGGTCGCTGCTGCCGTCTGTTGCGCGCGGGCTCGACATGATCGACGCCGCGGGCGACGTGCGCCGCACTTTCAACGACTACCGCGACCAGGAGGGCATGTCGTTCGTCAAGCTTAAGGTCGGCGCCGGCCACCCGTTTGTCGGTCGTTCACTCTCGGACATCGGCGGAGCCACGGATATGCTCGTGGTCCTCGTGCTGCGAGACGGCGCCCACCCTGTGTTGCCCAACGGAGACACCGTGATCGAGGAGGGCGACCTGCTGGTCATGGCGGCGCCAACCTTTGAGGAGCGCGCCGAGGTGACGCTGCGAGAAGTCGCCGTAAGGCCGAATGGACGGCTCGCGGGAAAACGCCTTCGTGACGTCCCGCAGGGGAGGCATCCGTTCATCGTCGTCATGCTCAGGCGCGACGGCGAGGTCATCATCCCCGATGGCGACACGCAGGTCCTTGTTGGCGACGAGGCCGTGATCGCGAGCCTCGCCTCGTAGGCGGTTTTCGGCGGCGGCATCTTGGCGGAGCGGGGCGCGCGCCTTCGCGCGTGGCTCTACGCCCGCCCGATTGGTCTAGACTGTTGCCCGGCTACATACGAGGAAAGGCTACAAGCTATGCGCACCGACGATTTCGATTACCCCCTTCCAGACGAGCTCATCGCCCAGGCTCCTGCAGAGCCGCGCGACTCCTGCCGCCTGCTTGTTCTCGACCGCGAGGACGGCCACGTCGAGCATAAGGTGTTTTCCGACATCATCGACTATCTCGAGCCGGGGGACCTGGTCGTCGCGAACAAGACACGCGTCCTTCCCGCTCGCCTCGTCGGCAAGAAGCGCGGGACCGGCGGCGTCTGCGAGACGCTGCTTCTTCGGCGCCGTGAGGACGTGGACCCGCTCGGCCACGTGTGGGAGTGCCTCGTTAACCCCGGAAAGCGCCTTAAGCAGCCCGGGATCGTGATTGAGTATCGCGCAGGCGGCCTTCACGCGCCTGATTCCGCCCCCGTTGTCCTCACGGGCACGATAGTCGACTTCGTCGAGAGCTCGAAGGGCGGCCGTCTTGTCCGCTTCGACGCGCAGGGCATCGACCCCGCCACGGGCGCTCCTCGCACGCTCGACGAGGCCATCCATGCCGCGGGGCACGTGCCGCTTCCTCCCTATATCACCAAGTACGAGGGCGACCCCGAGAAGTACCAGACCGTCTACGCCATGCGCGAGGAGCACTCCGCTGCGGCGCCCACCGCCGGCCTGCACTTCACGCCCGAGCTTATCGAGCGCATCGAGGCGAAGGGCGTCAAATGGGCCTGCGTCGAGCTCGAGGTGGGCATCGACACCTTCAGGCTCGTGACCGAGGACGACCCGACCCAACACGTCATGCACACCGAGCGTTACCACGTCTCGCAGGAGGTGGTCGACGCGGTCCACGCCACGAAGGCGGCCGGTCATCGCGTGATCGCCGTCGGCACGACCTCCGTGCGCTCGCTTGAGAGCGCGTGGGAGGCTGCTGCCCCGGGCGGCTCTTGCGGCGTGAGCGCTCTTCGCTTTTCCGAGGAGCCTGGCGACATCGTGGTTCGCGAGAACGCCACGACCAACCTCTACCTCATGCCCGGCTCCCAGTTCCATGTGGTGGATGCCATGATCACGAACTTCCATGTGCCGCGAAGCACCCTCATGATGCTCGTCTCCGCCTTCGCGACGCGCGAGCAGATCATGGCGGCCTATCAGTCGGCCATCGAGGAGAAGTACCGTTTCTTGAGCTTCGGCGACGCGATGTTTATCCACTAGCCTAGTCGGCGGAAAGAGGCGCGCCTAGCCGATCGTCCGGAAAAGCCTAGCGCAGACAGAGCACCGCGACGGCAACGATCACCGCGACGATGAGCATCGCCGCGCCGATAAGGGCGAAACGCTGCAGCCTGGTCTGCTTGCGCAGGGCCTTCTCGGAGTTCTCATAGAGGTCCACCTCGGCCGATGCCTGCTGGAGCTCTATCCGTCGCGCGGCGATCGCATGCTCCAGGCGCACGGTCTCCTCGGGGGTCGAGTGGATGAGATCGGCCTCGTCGACGAGGCCTTGCGCTTCCGCCTGGGTTTGGTCTGCAGTCTCGATGTTTCTCTCGAGCTCGTCGAGCGCCCCCTTCTTCTGGTCGATCCTGTGCTGGAGCTCCGCCTCTTTGCCCTCGGATTCCTTCAGGCGGCGGTCGAGGTCGGCCTTGCGCTCGTCATACTTCGATTTGGCGGCGCTCGCCTCGCGCTGCGCCGCCTCGAGGGATTGGTTTTGTGTCCACAGGTGCGTCTGGGCGTTCTCGACTGAGGCCTGGCCCTCTCTGGTCGCGCGGTCGACCTCGGACCTGGCGGCCTCGACCCGCGCGAGCGCGGCCACGTTTTCCGACTGCATCTTCGCGATGGCGGAGGGTGTCCCCGGTTGCGCCTGGAGCTTCTTCAGGTCGTCCTGCACCCTGAGCTGACGTGCCAGCGCGTTGTCGAGCGCGCGGTTTGCTGAGCTCACCGACTGCTCCCTGCGTTCGCACGCGTCACGTACCTGGCCTTCCGCCGTCTTCACCGCCCGCTTTGACTCCGAGAGGGATCGGTTGGCGTCGTCGAGCGCCCCCTTCGCGGTCTCGGCGAGCCGCTTGTAGGGACGCAGCTCTGAGGCGTTCGACGCCTTGAGCTCGTCCAGGTCGGCAAGAAGCGCCGCGTGCTCCTCGCCAAGGCCCTCAAGGCGTCGGCGGGCCGAGGCTGCCTGAGCCTTTGCGTTGGCGACGACCCTGCCCTGGCCCTCGACGATTGAGTCGTAGGAGGATTCGATCTCCCTGCGGTGTTCCAGGACTTCCTGGTCGCTCTCGAGCGCGTCCTCGATCTTCTTCACCTGGGCGCGCGCGTCGGCGCTTTGCCGCGACGCGTTGCGGACGTCTCGCAGCGCGAAGACCCCATCCTTGAGCGTCGAAGCGGCGCCTTTGGCCGCGCCGAGCGCGGCCCCCGCCGCCCTGGCGGCGATCTTATGGGCGCGCTCGGATCGATCATCGCCCGAGCCCTTTTCGATGTCGGTGGCACCCTCGTCACTCGCGCCCTCGATTTGCACGGCCCTTGCCGGCATTTCTTCTAGGCCCTGAGCCGGCTCAGTGAACGCGGGGCCGCCATCTTCGCAGATCTCATCCGTCTCGACGATGCCGTGCTTTTTGTCTGCGTCCATGCCGTGGCCCTCTCACGTTATTCGCTCATTTCCGCGAGCGCTGCTTTGATTGTCTCAGGATACCGCCGCGTGCCCATCTCGGAGGCGTGGACCGCGGCCCGGGTTTGTCTTGGGAGGTCGGATTTATGCACGCCCATCGGCCCGTCAATCATTCTCAGCGATGTCGTCTTTTCTTTTTCTCTATGTTTGCTACTATTACCAACAGGTTGGGGGGACATCTATCCCCTCATCGATACATCGGAAAGGGAGTCCCCATCATGGTTTCCAAGCAGACCAGCATCACCAACGCCACCGGCCTTCACGCTCGTCCCGCGTCGCTCTTCGTGACCGAGGCCAAGAAGTACCAGTCCAACGTCACCATCAAGAACGTTGACAAGGACTCCGCTCCCGTGAACGCCAAGTCCATCATGATGATTCTTGCCGCCGGCCTCGGCACCGGCACCACCGTTGAGGTCGCTTGCGACGGCGAGGACGAGCAGGCCGCCCTCGACGCTCTGATCGCCCTTATCGATTCCCGCTTCGGCGAGTAAATCAGGCGCATACGCTAGAATCGGAGGCTCGGCGCATTGGCGCCGGGCCTTCATTTTATGAAGAGAATCTATACGTGTACAAACTTGAGCGGATCGAGGCTTGAATGTGCGGTTGTGGACAAGAAAGACTCTGGGGTGCCGGCAAGGCGGTGGGCGAGGACCGATGGTTCTCCTATGACATCGTCGCGGAAGACCCCACGACGCATGCGCGCGCGGGCGTGCTTCACACGCCTCACGGCGACATCCCCACGCCGATCTTCATGCCGGTGGGCACCAAATCGACGGTTAAGGGCCTGCTTCCCGAGACTCTTGAGCGCATGGGGACGAAGATCCTGCTCAACAATCTTTACCACCTCTCGCAGCGTCCCGGCGCCGACCTTGTGGAGCGCATGGGCGGCGTCCACAGGTTCATGCGCTGGGGCGGCCCCATCCTTACCGACTCGGGCGGCTTTCAGGTCTTCTCGCACGAGGAGTTCTTCAAGCTATCGAACAAGGGCGTTAAGTTCCGCGCCGTCGACTATGACGGTCGCTGGCAGGAATGGACGCCTGAGCAGAACATGGAGATCGCCCAGAAGCTCGGCGCGGACATCGTGATGCAACTCGACCAGTGCGTGGGCTACCCTGCCACGCGGGCCAAAGTCGCCCGCTCTGTCGAGCTCTCGAGCATGTGGGCCGACCGCTGCTATGCGGCGCATACCCGCAAAGACCAGGCGCTATTCGGTATCGTTCAGGGCGGTATGCACCTCGACCTGCGCGTTCGGAGCATCCAGCATCTTGAGGATGCCGGGAACTTCCCCGGTTACGGCATCGGCGGCTACTCGGTGGGCGAGGACCACGACACGATGTTCGAGAGCCTGGAGCCCCTCTGCGCCGAGTATATGCCCAAGGGCAAGCCCCGCTACCTTATGGGCGTCGGCAACCCGACGACGCTCGTGCGCGGCGTCGCCGCCGGCATCGACATGTTCGACTGCGTGCTCCCCACGCGCACGGCGCGCACCGGCACGGCCTTCTCCAACGAGGGCCGCATCAACCTCAAGAACGCCCGCTTCCGTGAGGACGACCGGCCGCTCGACGAGTCCTGCGGCTGCCCCGCCTGCTCGGGCGGCTTCTCGCGCGCCTACATCCATCACTTGGTGAGGCAAAAAGAAATGCTCGGGTCCATCCTCATCTCCGAGCACAACATCTATTACCTGCTCGACCTCATGCGTCGCGCCCGCGAGGCCATCATCGCCGGCACCTACGGCGACTTCGTCTCTTCGTGGATGGACTCTCCGGCGGCGAACGACTGGTAGAGACCCGGCTTCTTTCCGAATGACAGGATGAGCCCTCCATAAGCCCCCGTGAGCCCCTTCTTGCCGCAACGTTGCTATTCAGCGCGCGCCAGAGGGCCTCGCGGGGGCTTTTCCCATTGCTGGTTTATACTTCAGTTCGTTCAATCAATGAGGGCCGATGGCCCCGGCAACCGAAGAGGTTCTTCTCATGGCCAAGAAGGTCAAGTCCGCCGCGCCCAATAAGGGCGTCGGCCGGTGGCGCGACTCCACCGATGGAGAGCTGAGGACGAGCTCCAAAAAATCGACGCGTCGCGGCGGTGTGGACAAAAAACAGGCGGCGCTCCTTGTTTTCTCGCTCGCGCTTTGTGTCGTGTCCGCAATTGGGTTTACGCCGCTGTCGGAGCGCGTCTCGGAAGGCTTCGACGTCCAGGGCGGGGAGAACGTCACGCTTACGGCAACGAGGCCTGACGGGGGCGAGCCCACAACCGAGGATATGTCCTCGGCGGCCTCGATCGTCGAGTCCCGCGTGGACGCCCTCGGTGTCCCCGGCGTCCTCGTGCGCAGGGAGGCGGACGCGATCGTCCTCCAGGTGCCCGGCTCCGTCGACGCCTCCTCCATAGTCGAGGACGTGTGCCGGGTCGGTCGCCTTGAGCTTGTGCGGCTCGACGAGATCGGCGACGCGGAGGCGCTCTCCAAGATCATGGCCGGCGGCAGCGGCGTCGAGCTCGAGGCGGGAAGCTACACCGCCTTTCTCGATGGCTCTTCCGTGACGAGGGCCGAGGTCTCTGGGCCGAACGGAAACGACGGCTATGCGGTCGACGTCACCTTCGGCTCCGAGGGCGCGCAGAAGCTCTCTGACGTCACGGCCGAGCTCGCCGGCTCCTCCGGCCGGATTGCCGTCGTCGTCGACGGCGTCGTCAGGTCGGCTCCTGCGGTTCAGTCTCGCATCGACGGCGGTTTCGTCTCCATTTCCGGCGGTTTCTCCGAAAGGGAGGCGAAGGCGCTCAAGGCCTTGCTCGATTTCGGCAGCCTTCCCGTCAAGCTCGCCGAGACGGGGGCCGCCCCTGTGACGGGCTCGCTCGGAGAGGGCGGGCTTTATCGGGTCGTACTCGCCTTCGCCGCGTCGACGGCCGCGGTGGCTGTCTTTCTTCTCGTCGCTTTTCGTGGCTTGGGGATCCTCGCTCCCGCATCGCTTGCCGTCGAGGTCGTGCTGTACCTCGGTGCCCTTGCTCTTCTCTCGCGCTTCGGCTCCTTTGCGCTGACCTGCGCATCCCTCATTGCAACGGCGCTCGTCGCGGCTCTTTCCGTCGGATCCACGGTGCTTCTGCTCGATCGTGTCCGCTGCCAAGCAAAATCCGGCAAGAAGTCCCAGGCCGCCTTTTCGCTTGGACTCTCGCGCGCCATCAAGGCCGCCGTCGCCGGAGACGCCGCGATCTTTGTCGTCGCGCTCGTCTTGGCGCTCGCGACGGGCGAGCCTGCTCGGGGCTTCTTCCTTGTGCTCGCGGCCGGAACGGCGTGTGACGCCGTGGCGGCCGCCTGTTTCAAGGCACCGGCGCTGAGGCTGCTCTGGTCGGGCCCTGCCCAGAGGCGGCCAGGTTTCTGGGGCGTTCCCCGAGCCGCGGTCGAGGCCGATCGTCAGGGCCGCTCCAGCAAAGGCGGTGAGTAGGGTGGCCGATCTTTTTACCGAAGGTCGTTGGAGCCTGCTTTCCGCGAATCCCGCCGCCGAGCTCGAGCTGCGGCGCTCTCTCGGCGTCTCGCCGCTCGTCGCGCGCGTGCTCGCGGCTCGCGGCCTCGCGGACGTCGAGCGCGCCTGCGAGTTTCTCGAGCCGTCGCTTGCCCGCGACTGGGAGGACCCGCTGTGCATCCCGGGGATGGGGGAGGTCGCCGACAGGGTTCAGCAGGCTCTTGCCGATGGGGAGGTCATCGCAGTCTTCGGGGACTTCGACGTCGACGGCATGACGTCAACCTGCCTGCTCACGCTTGCCCTTCGTCACCTGGGCGCAGAGGCTCACCCCTTCATCCCGCATCGCTTCGGGGAGGGCTACGGCCTGTCCAAAGAGGCCCTCAACCGCGTGCTCGAGGCCTGCTCCCCTTCTTTGATCGTCACGGTGGACAACGGGATCGCGTCCGGCGCCGAGGTCGAGGCCCTTCTTGCCAGAGGAATCGATGTTGTGGTCACCGATCACCATGAGCCTTCCGACCTCGTTCCGCGCGGCGTTCCCGTAACCGATCCCAAGCTCTCAGCTGATTGCCCCTCGCGAGATCTCGCCGGCGCCGGCGTCGCCTTGAAGCTCGTTCAAGAGCTCGGCCGCCGTCTCGGCGAGCCAGAGCTGTGGCGCTCCTACACCGACATCGCCATGCTCGGCACGCTCTCCGACATGATGCTGCTCCAGGGGGAGAACCGCGCGCTCGTCGCAGACGGTATAGAACGGATGAAGGCCGCTCCCCGTCCCGGGGTGTCCGCGCTCGCCGATGTCGCGAACATTCAGATCGCGGACATTTCCGCCGACTCCCTGCCCTTCTCGGTGATCCCTCGCCTGAACGCCGCAGGCCGCATGGGGTCGACCGACACTGCGTTCGAGCTGCTCATGGTAGAAGACTCTCGTCGCGCGGCAATGCTCGCCACGCAGCTTGAGGAGACGAACACCGAGCGCAGGGCCATCGAGTCGAAGCTCACTGACGAGGCTATGGCAAAGATCGACGCCCTCGGCTATTCCGGCGGCCACGTCGTCGTGGTCGGAGGGGAGGGCTGGCACGAGGGCGTCAAGGGCATCGTCGCCTCGCGCATCGTCAACCGTTACCATGTGCCGGCGATTCTCTTCAGCATCACGGACGGCATAGCCAAGGGCTCGGGGCGATCGGTCGGGTCCGTCGACCTGTTCCACGCCGTCGAGCAGTGCTCCGACTGCCTCGTTCGCTTCGGCGGGCATGCCGGCGCGGTTGGGGTGACCTGCGAGGCCTCGAGGCTCGATGAGTTCCGCGAGCGGTTGGAGGCAGTCCTCGCCGGGCTTCCCGCGGAGCAATTCCAGGATACCAACGAGATCACCGCGATGGTCGGGCTCGAGGAGCTCACGGTCGATTCCGTGGCCGCGCTCGAGGCGCTGCAGCCCTTTGGCCGGGGGAACAAGAAGCCCCTCTTTGCTGCCCGAGGCGTGAGCATGCGCAACCGCGCTTGCGTCGGCGCCGACCAGGCCCACTTGCGCTTCTTTGCCACCGACGGCGTCGGATGCGTTCCCGCGATCATGTTCCGCGCGCCCGACGCGGCCAGGCTTTGTGATTGCGACGGCGCTGTGGACCTCGTCTTCGAGGCGGTCAACGAGACCTGGCAGGGCAGGACCAAAGTCAAGCTCATGGTCAAGGACATCCTGGTCCGCGACGTAGACGGGGCGTCCTGTTGCCCCGTCGCGGAAGAAGCCTGCGCGCTTGCGGATGAATCGCTTGTCGATGGAGAGGGGCCGCGGGCCTTGGGCGCCGACGACTCCGTAGCTGAGGCGCCCGGACTCGAGAGCCTCGACGAAGTGGCCCTGACGGCCGAGCTCGCCCGCAGGATGATCGGCGACCACGATCTGCTCCCCGCTCAGGCCGAGGCCTTGGGCCGCCTGTCGCGGGGCAAAAGCTGCCTGGCCGTTATGGCGACGGGGCGCGGCAAGTCGCTTATCTTTCACCTGCACGCTGCGCGCGAGGCGATTCTTGAGGGCCGAGCCTCGGTGTTCGTGTATCCGTTGAGGGCCCTCGTCGCCGACCAGGCTTTCCATTTGCAGAAGTCGCTCGGCGCCCTCGGGCTTCGCGCCGCCGTCGTCACGGGCGAGACCGATCAGGCGGGGAGAGACGCGGTCTTTGACGGCCTGATGGGCGCGACGGTCGATGTCGTGCTCACCACGCCTGAGTTTCTTGCGATCCACGCGAATAGGTTCGCGGAGTCCGGCCGCGTCTCGTTCCTCGTCGTGGATGAGGCCCACCATGCGGCGGAGGCAAAGTCCGGTCACCGCAGCGCGTACGGCGAGCTGCCCCGCGTGCGAGGGGAACTCGGGTCCCCCACCTGCCTCGCCGTGACGGCCACGGCGTCCGATGCGGCCGCTGCCGAGATCTGCTCGCTTTTGGGCATCGACCCCGGCGACGTTATCGTCGACGACGCGGAACGCGCCAACCTGCGCATTGTCGACCACAGAAACCTTCACGACCGTGAGAGCGCTCTGGTCAGCCTCGTCTCGGGCGGGAACAAGACCATCGTCTACGTGACTTCTCGCCAGCAGTCCGTCGAGGTCGTTCGCCTTCTCAGGCATCGGCTCCCGGACCTTGCCGGCAGGATAGCGTTCTACAACGCCGGTTTGCCGCGCGACGTTCGCGGCCGCGTCGAGTCGGCGTTCCGCTCGGGCGACATCGCGTGCATCGTCTCCACGAGCGCGTTCGGGGAGGGCGTGAACCTTCCCGACGTTCGCGACGTCGTCCTCTACACGCTTCCGTTCGACCGGGTCGAGTTCAACCAGATGAGCGGCCGCGCCGGCCGTGACGGCCTTGCCGCCTGCGTGCATCTTTTGTTCGGGGGGCGCGACGTGCGCCTTAACGAGAAGATCCTCGCTGCCGGTGCCCCCGCCCGCGCGGACCTCGTGGCTCTTTGGCGCGCTCTCGTCTCCTTGTCGCGCGCAGCCCACGGCGCCTTCGCGCTCGACATCGAGCAGCTCGTCGTCATGGCAGCGCAGTGCGACCCCGCCCGCCCTCTCGATCCCTCTGAGGTCGAGAGCGGCCTTGCTGTCTTCGCTGAGCTCGGGTTTCTTTCCGTCGACGGATTCGGCGACTCCCGTCGCGTGCGCATGGCGCCGTCCCCCGAGCATATGGACCTGGAGCGGTCGGCTCGCTACCTCGAAGGATTGCAAGGTCGAGACGAGTTCGCGAACTTCTGCGATTGGGTGTTACATTGTCCCCAGGAAGAGCTCCTCGCCCATGTGACGAGACCCATCGCCCCGAGCTTCGGGGCTGTGGTCGGAAAGGTATGATCATGGAGGACAAGACGTTCGGTGCCCCCGTCGTCCCTGCGCCCAGGCCGACTATCAAGCAACCCCCTGCGGCGGCCAACTTCCGGCTGCTCGAGAGCGCCTGCAAGTCCTATATGGACGCCGATAGCATCGACAAGGTTGCCCGCGCGTATCGCTTCGCGGCCGACTATCACCGTGACCAGCGCCGGCGCTCGGGCGAGCCTTACATCAACCACCCCGTTGAGGTGGCGCTCATCCTCGCCAAGGACCTGCGCATGGACGAGGACACCATCTGCGCCGCCCTGCTCCACGACACCGTCGAGGACACTTCGGCCTCGCTCGACCAGCTCAAGGGTATTTTCGGTGATACGGTCGCCGATCTTGTGGACGGCGTGACCAAGCTCACGAACGTCAAGGTCGCTTCGATGGACGAGAAGCAGGCCTGGAACCTGCGAAAGATGTTCTTGGCCATGAGCCACGACATCCGTGTCGTCATCATCAAGCTCGCCGACCGTCTGCACAACATGCGCACGCTGGCGGCTTTGCCGCCCGACCGCCGGCTGTTCAAGGCACGTGAGACCATGGACGTCTACGCGCCTCTTGCCGACCGACTGGGCATCAGCTCGATCAAGTGGGAGCTTGAGGACCTTGCTTTCTTCTGGCTGGAGCCTGAGGAGTACCAGCGCGTCGCCCGCATGGTGCAGGATTCCCGCGCCCAGCGCGAGGACGACGCCGAGGCCGCGATCAAGACCCTTGATGACGAGCTTAAGCGCGTGGGCCTCAAGGACTATCAGATCACGGGCCGCCCCAAGCACCTCTGGTCCATCTATCTCAAGATGACCCGCAAGGGGCGCGACTTCTCCGAGATCTACGATCTCATCGCGCTTCGCGTGATCACTCAGACGGTGGGGGACTGCTACTCCGCCTTGGGCGCCGTCCACACGCTCTGGCACCCGCTCCCTGGTCGATTCAAAGACTACATCGCCACGCCGAAGGCCAACCTCTACCAGTCTCTGCACACGACGGTCGTCGGCCCCGACGGTCGCCCCATCGAGATTCAGATCCGCACGGTCGAGATGCACGAGGCGTCCGAGTACGGCATCGCAGCCCACTGGCTCTACAAGAAGTCCGGCAACTCGCGCGGAAAGATGAGCGCCGAGGACCGCGCGATCGACTCGACCATCAACTGGATTCGCCGCAGCCTCGACTGGGCCGTCGAGGACGACGTCGACGACGCCCATGAGTTCCTTGACAGCCTGCGCGTCGACCTGTTTGAGCACGAGATCTTCGTGTTCACGCCAAAGGGCGAGGTGCTGAGCCTGCGACGCGACTCCACCCCGCTCGATTTCGCCTACGCCGTCCACACCGAGGTCGGAAACCACTGCGTCGGAGCCAAGGTCAACGGCTCGGTGGTTCCTCTTACCTACAAGCTGAACATGGGCGATCGCGTCGAGATCTTGACCAACAAAAACGCCAAGCCGAGCCATGACTGGATGAACATCGTGGTCACGCCCTCGGCCCGCGCGAAGATTCGCAAGTACTTCTCGAGCGAGACGAAGAGCGACGACGCCGAGCAGGGTCGCGGCGAGCTTGCACGCGAGCTTCGCCGCCGCGGATACGGCATCGGGGCCAAGCGCACCGTGAAGGCCATCGAGCGCTCGTGCGAGGGGCTGAACTTCAGGGACGCCGATGACCTGTTCGCCGCCGTCCACAACGGCAAGATCACGGCGAATCTCGCCGCGAACCGTATCGAGGAGATTCTGAGCGAGGGCTCGCCCGAGCAGCTCGAGGCGGCCGCCAAGGAGGCCGAGGCCAAGGCCGCGCGCGCCAAGGCCCTCGCAACCGACAAGCCCATCATGAAGTCCTACGCCATCTCCCAGGCGTCCAAGGGCAAGAAGCGCCACGTCAACTGCGGTGTCGTGGTCAAGGGAGACGCCGATTTGCTCGTGCACCTCGCCCACTGCTGCAATCCCGTGGCAGGCGACGACATCGTTGGCTTCATCACCCGCGGCCGTGGCGTCTCGGTGCACCGGTCCAACTGCCCCAACGTTGCCGATCTTATGGCCCATCCCGAGCGCTTGATCGACGTCGCCTGGGACACCTCGGGCGCCACCGAGTTCAGGGTCGAGATCGTCGTCGAGGCGACCGACCGCATGGGCCTGCTCAAGGACGCCACCATCGCCATCGGCGACGCGGGCGGAAACATCCTCTCGTGCGCCACACAGACCTCCAGCCAGGGCATCGCACGCCTGCGCTTCCTCGTTTCCATCTCGGACGCGAGCCTGCTTGATTCTCTGCTCGCCACTGTCAGCCGCGTCCCGTCGGTCTACGACGCGAGGCGCCTCATGCCGGGCGAGGGCGCCCAGCAGCTTAAGCGTCGCGGTTAGGAGACCCCATGACTGCCAAGAAGGACGAGATCCGCTGCTTTGTGGTGGGCCCGATACAGACCAACTGCTACGCATATATCAGCGAAGGCGCCTGCATGGTCGTCGACCCCGGTGATTCCGGCGCTGCCGTCGCCGAGCAGCTTGCGGATGTCCGCGTCGACTACATCGTCGCCACTCATGGCCACGGCGACCATGTGGGCGGCGTGGTCGGGCTCAAGCGTGCCTGCGGGGCACCGTATCTGATACATCCCGCCGACGCGGAGCTCGCCACGCGCGCCGGCGAGGTCTCCGAGATCGGCATCGCCTACGACGACAACGCCCCGCTGCCGGACCGTGGACTTACCGAGGGCGATGTCCTGCACGTCGGCTCGGCGGAGTTCGAGGTCATCGCGACGCCGGGGCACACGCCGGGCGGCGTCGTCCTTCTTGGAAAAGGAAGCGCCGAGGGAGTCGCCTTCGTCGGGGACACGCTGTTTCCCGGAAGCCACGGGCGCACCGATCTTGCCGGGGGAGACGAGGGGCAGATCTTGGCGTCTCTCCACAAGCTCGCCGGGCGCGTCCCGGCCAGCACTCGACTGCTCTGTGGGCACGGCCCGTCCACGACCATGAGCGCTGAGCTCGCGCGCAACCCCTTCCTTCGATGATGCGGCGCAGGGGCTCGAAGCAAAGAAAAAGGCCCCGTAAGGGGCCTTGCTGTTTTATGGTGCCCGAGGTGGGACTTGAACCCACACGAGTTTCCTCAGCGGTTTTTGAGACCGCCGCGTCTGCCATTCCGCCACTCGGGCGCACGCGATGTGCCGAATAAGTGTAGCAGATACCTTTGCCGTTGGCGGGGTATAGAACAAATGAAGTGACGCGGCCAATTCCGGCCCGCCGACGCGAAAGGAAACAGACATGGATGCCAAACTCTCCGAGCTTCTAAACCACCAGATCAACGAGGAGCTTTATTCCGCGTATCTCTATCTGACCTTCGCAGACTACTATGAGGACCGCGGCCTCAAGGGGTTTGCCAACTGGTACATGGTCCAGGTGCAGGAGGAGGTCGCCCACGCAAAGATCCTGCGCCGCTACCTTCTTGACAACGACGTCTCGGTGAAGATGCTCGCCATCGCTGAGCCCGACATGACCTTCTCCAGCGACCGAGAGCCTCTTGAGGCGGGCCTTGGGCACGAGAAGCACATTACCGAGTGCATCAACCGCTGCTATGCCGCCGCAAACGACGTGCACGACTTCCGCGCCATGCAGATGCTCGACTGGTTCGTGAAGGAGCAGGGCGAGGAGGAGGCCAACGCCTCCGACATGATCAAGAATATGGAGCTGTTCGGCAGCGACCCGAAGGGCCTCTACGCCCTCGACCGCGAGTACCAGGCTCGCGCGTTCGTGGCTCCGACGATGCCAATGTAGCGACGGCGACGGAATTATCACCGTGATTCTGGAGCAATTGTGGATGAGGCTTGTCGCAAGGCGTCATTTGCTCTAGTATTCTCTTTTAGAAAGCGGGGCTGAGATTGAGCCCCCACCTACACGGCGCCTATTTGGCAGCTGTCTGGTCAGACAACAACAAACGTTGATTCCGCTTCAGGGTGGAATGCTGTCTCCCGGATGCTGCTGTGGCTCCGGGAGATTTTTAATGGCGGCCCGCAAGGGGCTTCCACGAAGGGAAGGTGTGTACGATAGCCAGAAACGACGGTCCTCGCATCAACGGGGAGATTACTTCTCGGACGTGCCGACTCATCGGCGTCGACGGTTCTCAGCTTGGCCTCTTTGGCGTTCGCGACGCCCTGCGCATTGCCAACGACCAGGGTCTCGATCTCGTGGAGATCGCGCCTAACGCCGAGCCCCCGGTCTGCAAGGTGCTCGACTACCGCAAGTACAAGTATGAGCAGGACCGTAAGGCCAAGGCGGCTCGCAAGAACCAGGCGAAGGTCGAGATCAAGGAGATGAAGTTCCGTCCCAAGATCGACGTCGGCGACTACGAGACCAAGAAGGCCCACGTGGTGCGTTTCCTGAAGAAGGGCGCCCGTGTCAAGATCACCATCATGTTCCGCGGGCGCGAAATGGCCCACCCGGAGCAGGGTCGGATTGTGCTCGATCGCCTCGCAGAGGACCTCAAGGACGTTGCGACGGTCGAGTCGAAGCCTCAGATGGAAGGCCGCAACATGCACATGCTCATCGTCCCCATCAAGGGTGCCTTTGATGAGAAGGCCTCTGACGATGACAAGAGCCAGAAGGAGAACTAGCATGCCCAAGATGAAGACGCACAAGGGTACCGCCAAGCGCTTCCGCAAGACCGGTACCGGCAAGATCATGCGCGCCAAGGCTTTCAAGAGCCACATCCTCACCAAGAAGTCCCCGAAGCGCATCCGCGGCTTCCGCCAGGAGACCGAGCTCGCCCCGAGCGATGTCAAGACCGTTTCCCAGCGCATGGGCAAGTAACAGCGCTTACGCGCACCTCTTAGATCTAATTACCAAGGAGTTGATTTGAATGGCACGTGTTAAGCGCGCAGTGAATTCCAAGAAGAAGCGCCGCACTCTCCAGGAGCGCACCAAGGGTTATTACGGCACCTCCTCCCGCACTCTCCGCGGCATGATGGAGCAGGACCGTCACTCCGGCCTGTACCAGTACCGTGACCGTCGCGCCAAGAAGCGCGAGTTCCGTTCCCTGTGGATCCAGCGCATCAACGCCGCTGCCCGCCAGAACGACCTTTCCTACAGCACCCTCATGCACGGCCTCAAGCTGGCCGGCATCGAGCTCGACCGCAAGGTCCTCGCTGAGATCGCCTACTCCGATGCCGACACCTTCGCCGACATCGCCGCTCAGGCCAAGAAGGCTCTCGCTGACGCTGAGTAAGCTCTTGCACGCGACTCGATAGAGCTTTACTTAGTATTTGAATGTCCCCGAACGGTCTTGCCGCTCGGGGACATTTTTATACCGTTTGCGGACAAAGCGCGAAATAGTGATTAGGCTCAAATCGCGCGGGGATACTAGCAACAACAAAGAAACGTCGCTACCACCAAGGCGACCGACCGAGGAGGCGAGTCCAATGAACACAGAAGATGCTTCAGCTTTAGGGCCCGCCGATGTGACTGAGGTCAACTAACTCGGGCGAGCGCACTCGCCACCCTCCTTCGACGATATCTCGGACACAGGCCAATGAGGAAACGTCCGCGGGCCCGATTGATTAACTTAAAGTCCTTATTCTTCGATTAGAGAAAGTCGGCGATACCAAAGTACAAGGCAAGGCGGGGAGCCATACGACGGCTCCCCGCTTTTTTCTTGTGATGGCTCGTGTCAATCATTTCCGTTTTCGAAACGCGATGATTCCTCGACGTTGCCCATTATCGTCTGTGTTAATCTACGCCCACTGAGCAAATGCGTGGACAGGGTAAGTACGCGCCGCATCCGTGCCACAGAGAGCGGGGAGTTTTGAGAACCCGCGACGGACGGCGAAGAAAGCGCCCTCGAGCAGCTCGCGAGAACGTCTGAGCAAGGCCGGACACCCCCGGTTTCTTGCAAAGGCAAGTACCCCGAGCCGGAGCCTTCCGTTATTGGGCGTCGAGCGATAGCTGTATCTATCCGTCTCGCATTTCTCATTATTGATTCGAGGAAGCGAGAGGGGATTTGCAAAAGATGCAGCTCAGAAGCGATGCCATAAAGAAGGGCCTGGCCCGTGCGCCTCACCGAAGCCTTCTTAAGGCTGACGGACTCACCGATGAAGAGATGAATCGCCCGCTTGTGGCGGTCTTTAACTCACGCAACGACATCATCCCCGGCCACAACAACCTCGACAAGATTGCCGATGCCGTCAAGGCGGGCATTTACATGGCCGGTGGAGTCCCTATCGAGATCTCGACGATCGGCGTCTGCGACGGCATCGCCATGAACCACGACGGTATGCACTACAGCCTTGTGTCGCGCGAGACCATCGCCGACAGTTTCGAGATCGCTATGCATGGCCACCAGTTCGACGCCGCGGTCTGCATCCCCAACTGCGACAAGATTGTCCCGGGCATGATTTTAGGGGCCCTTCGCGTCAACGTCCCCACGGTCTTTGTGTCCGGCGGTCCTATGCTCCCGGGCCACCAACGCGGCCGCAACGACGGCCCCACCACCGACCTCAACTCCCTCTTTGACGGAGTCGGCAAGGTCCAAGCGGGGGCTATGAGCGAGGATGACCTGACCTATCTCGAAAACTCCGCCTGCCCCACCTGCGGCTCCTGCTCCGGCATGTTCACCGCGAACTCCATGAACTGTCTGTGCGAGGCCCTGGGCATCGCGCTTCCCGGCAACGGAACCATCCCCGCCGTTTACTCAGAGCGTCTGCGCCTGGCCAAGCACGCCGGCATGAAGGTCATGGAGCTGCTGGAGAAGGGCGTCTGCATCAAGGACATCGTCACTGCTGCCGCTATCCACAACGCCATGGAGTGCGACATGGCCTTTGGCGGCTCCACGAACACGGTGCTGCACCTCACCGCGATCGCCATGGAGGCGGGATGCCCCATCACCATGGACGACTGGGACGCGGCCTCTGCCCGCACACCTCACCTGGTCAAGCTCCAGCCTTCCGGCCCTCGCCCGCTCATCGACCTGTACGCCGTCGGTGGCGTGCCCGTGGTCATGCACGAGCTGGCGGAGCTTGGTCTTCTTGACACCAGCGCCCTGACCTGCATGGGGTTGATCCCGGAGTATCTTGAGCGCTGCGGGCGCCCTGCGGACGGCGAGGTCGTCAGAACCCACGACAACCCCTTCTCGAAGGTCGGCGCCCTGCGCGTGCTCCACGGCAACATCGCCCCCGACGGAGGCATCGTCAAGAAGGCGGCTGTCGACCCTTCGATGATGACCCACACGGGCCCCGCCCGCTGCTTCGACTCCGAGGAGGAGGCGTGCGACGCGATCTTCGGGGGAAAGATCAACCCCGGCGACGTCGTGGTCATCCGCTACGAGGGCCCAGCCGGCGGTCCGGGCATGCGCGAGATGCTCACCCCGACCTCCGCTATCTGCGGCATGGGACTCTCCACGAGCGTCGCCCTCATCACCGACGGCCGCTTCTCGGGTGCGTCCAAGGGCGGCTGCATCGGTCACGTGAGCCCCGAGGCGGCTGCCGGCGGCCCCATCGCGCTCATTCATGAAGGGGATATGATCACCGTGGACATCGAGGGCGGACGGCTCGACGTCGACGTCTCGGACGAGGAGCTCGAGGCGCGTCGCGCATCGTTCGTCGCGCCCGCGCCCAAGCACGACCACGGTGTCCTGGCAAAGTATGCAAAGCTCGTTTCCAGTGCAGACAAGGGGGCGTATATCGGATGACGACGCTCGAGGAAAAGCTCGCGATGCGCAAGCTCGCGATAGAGGGACGGCCGTTCGGACCGGGTAGCCAGACCGAGCACGAGGGAAAGACGATGACCGGCGCCCAGGCCATCATCGCCAGCCTCGAGGCCGAGGGCGTCGACACGCTCTTCGGTTACCCCGGCGGTCAGGCCATCAAGATCTACGACGCGCTCTATGACAGCAAGAAGATCCACCACGTCCTGGCCCGTCACGAGCAGGGCGCGACCCATATGGCCGACGGCTACGCCCGCGCCACCGGCAAGGTCGGCGTTGTGCTCGTCACCTCCGGGCCCGGGGCGACGAACACCGTCACCGGCATCGCGACCGCCTTCATGGACTCCGTGCCCATGGTCGTCATTACTGGCCAGGTCACGCGTGGCGTCATCGGCACGGATTCCTTCCAGGAGTCCGACATCGTGGGCATCACCATGCCCGTGGTCAAGCACAGTTTCCTGCTTCAGTCCACCGATGACCTTACCCGCACCTTCCGCGAGGCGTTCTACATCGCCTCGACCGGGCGGCCCGGCCCCGTCCTCATCGACATCCCGAGCGACCTCTCCGGTGCCGAGATGGTGTTCCACTACCCGGACAAGATCAGCCTTCCGAGCTATAAGCCGACCTACCGCGGCAACGCGCGCCAGGTCAAGGCTGCCGCCGAGCTCATCTGCGCGGCAAAGAAGCCCCTTATCTACGCCGGCGGCGGCATCGTGACCTCACATGCTTGCCAGGAGCTCACCTCCATCGCCGAGCGCATGCAGATCCCTGTGGTAACCACGCTCATGGGCAAGGGCGCGATGCGCTGCTCTAACCCCCTGAATCTCGGCCCCGTGGGTATGCACGGCTCCAAGTACGCGAACATGGCGGTGACCGAGTGCGATCTTCTCATCGCCGTCGGCGCCAGGTTCTCCGACCGAGTCACCGGCAAGGTCTCCGAGTTCGCCCCTCACGCTAAAGTCATCCACATCGACATCGACCCCGCCGAGATCGGCAAGATCATCAACCCCGACGTGCCCATCGTCGGCGACGTGAAGGTGGTCCTCGAGGCGCTTGACTCCCGCCTTGCCAAGGCGGATGCCAAGCCCAATGACGAGGAGTGGGTCAAGGATGTCTTCTCGTGGCGCGACCGCTGGCCGTTCTACACGAGCGATTTCGCTGACTATCCTGATGCCATTGCCCCCGAGGTCGTCCTCCACAAGCTGTCCGAGAAGCTCGACCCCGAGGCTTCCATCGTCACGACCGAGGTCGGGCAACACCAGATGTGGGCGCACCAGAACATCCACCGCGAGCACGCGCGCACGTTCATCTCGTCCGGCGGCCTGGGCACCATGGGCTTCGGCTTCCCCGCGGCCATCGGCGCGAAAATCGGCTGTCCCGAGGACGAGGTCGTCTGCATCGCCGGTGACGGTTCCTTCCAGATGAACTCGCAGGAGATGGCCACCGCTGCCATCAACGGCGTGCCGGTAAAGGTCTTGATCGTCGACAACCGCGCGCTCGGCATGGTCCACCAGTGGCAGAGCCTCTTCTACAACAAGCGCTACTCCTTCACCGAGCTTGCCGACAACCCCGATTTCGTCAAGCTCGCCGATGCCTATGGCTGGCAGGCCCGCCGCATCACCAAGCCCGAGGAGGTCGACGATGCGCTCGACGAGATGCTCGCCGCCAAGGGCCCGTATCTCCTTGACGTGATGATCCCTCGCGACCAGACCGTCTACCCGATGGTCGCCCCGGGAGCACCGATCGACGACATAATCGGCGCCCTCGACGTTACGCTCGGCGGAGTCCGCGTCTCCGAGAAGGGCTTCGGAAAGCTCCATCACAAGGGAGGCCACGCCGCCGACTTCGTGGACGAGGACGAGAAGGGAGGGGAGTAGCATGTCAGACGCCGCCAGCAAGCACATTCTTTCCGTGACGGTCGAGAACAAGCCCGGCGTTCTTTCGCGCGTGACCGGCATGATCTCCCGCCGCGGCTTTAACATCGAGTCGCTCACGGTCGCGCCGACTGAGGACGAGGGGCTCTCGCGCATGACGATCATCGTCGAGGCCGATGAGCTCGGTTTCGAGCAGATCACCAAGCAGCTTCACAAGCTCGTGTCCGTTTTCCGCATCAGCGACCTCACCGAGGAGGACGCCGTCGAGCGTGAGCTCGTGCTCTTCAAGGTCCAGGCCGCGCCCGACCGCCGTCACGAGATCATCGAGATCGCCAACGTCTTCCGAGCCAAGGTCGTCGACGTCGGGAAGAACACCTTGACTGTCGAGGCCACCGGCAATGAGTCCAAGCTCGACGCCATGGAGAACCTCTTCCGCGGCTACGGCATCCGTCAGCTCACGCGAACCGGCAAGATCGCCATCGGACGTGGGCACGACGCCTAAGGGCGGGAAAGAACCTCCCTAGCCAAAATCGGTTTCACCTGCCCTATGGGCAGCTGGGATATTTTGCAAGCGCAATCAGCAACGAAAGGAAGCGCATAGCATGGCCGTTACCATCTACTACGAGAACGACTGCAAGCCCGAGGTCATTCAGAACAAGAAAATCGCCATCATCGGCTACGGCTCCCAGGGCCACGCTCACGCCCTGAACCTCATGGACTCCGGTTGCGACGTGCGCGTCGGCCTGCGTGAGGGCAGCGCCTCCGCCGAGAAGGCCCGCGAGGCAGGCCTCAAGGTCGTCGACATGGACACCGCGGCCGAGGAGGCCGACGTCATCATGATCCTGACCCCCGACGAGACCCAGCCCAAGGTCTACGAGGAGCACGTCAAGGACCACCTTAAGGCTGGCGACACCCTCGCCTTCGCCCACGGCTTCAACATCCACTACGGCTACATCAAGGCCCCCGAGGACGTCAACGTCATCATGTGCGCCCCCAAGGGCCCCGGCCACATCGTCCGTCGCCAGTTCACCGAGGGCTCCGGCGTGCCTGACCTCGCCTGCGTCGCCCAGGACGCCACCGGCGACGCCTGGGACATCGCCCTTGCCTACTGCTGGGGTGTCGGCGGCGCGCGCTCCGGCATCATCAAGGCGACCTTTGCCGAGGAGACCGAGGAGGACCTCTTCGGCGAGCAGGCCGTTCTGTGCGGAGGCCTCGTCGAGCTCGTCAAGGCGGGCTTCGAGACCCTGACCGAGGCCGGCTACCCCGAGGAGCTCGCCTACTTCGAGTGCTACCACGAGATGAAGATGATCGTCGACCTCATGTACGAGAGCGGCATCCACTTCATGAACTACTCCATCTCCAACACCGCCGAGTACGGCGAGTACTACGCCGGCCCGAAGGTCATCAACGAGCAGTCCCGCGAGGCCATGAAGGAGATCCTGCGCCGCATCCAGAACGGTGAGTTCGCCCAGGACTTCGTCGACGACTGCAACAACGACCACAAGTGGCTCCTCGAGCAGCGCGAGGCCATCAACACGCACCCGATCGAGGTCACCGGCGAGAAGATCCGCTCCATGTTCAGCTGGATCAAGAAGTAACCAGCGTCTCGGCGCGCCCGCTTGCCCGGGCCCTTCTTTCCATGTAGGGAAGAAGGGCCCGGGCTTTGTTACACTCACGTAAGGTAGGCGACCGAGACAAGGAGGATGGCGCGCATGAATACCGGACCTATCGCGCTCGTCGTCCCCTCGTACAACCCGGACGCGCGGCTTATAGAGCTGCTGCAGCCCCTGTTCGCCCGCTGGGACGGCCCGATCATCGTTGTCGACGACGGCAGCGGCCCTGAAAGCGCTCGCGTCTTCTCGCTCTGCCGGGACCTCGGCGCGACCGTGGTCAGACATGAGCGCAATCGTGGCAAGGGGGAGGCCCTGAAGACCGGTTTCGCCTTTGCCGCGACCTTGACGCCGAGGCCCACAGGGGTCGTCTGCGCAGACGACGATTGCCGTCACCTGCCCAAAGATGTTCTCGCGGTCGGCCGCGCGCTTAACTCGGATTCCGGGTCGCTTGTGCTCGGTTGCCGCGATTTCAGCGCGCCCGAGATTCCTCCTCTTACGCACTTCGCCAACCTGTGCACCCGTCTTGCGGTTCACCTCTTCTGCGGCGTACGGGTGTCCGATACCCAAAGCGGCCTGCGCGGGCTGCCCATGGATTTCGCTGTGCACATGTGCGAAGAGGAGGCGGCGGGCTTCGAGTTCGAGGCTGCCATGCTCGCCGAGGCGGAACGGTCGGGAATTCCGTTTGACGAGGTTGGGATCGCGTACGTCAACGACCCCGCGGCGCCCCTCTCTGAGTTCCGGCCTGTCGTCGACACGGTGCGTATCCTCGCGGTCATGGTCGAGCTCTTCGCCAAGTACGCGCTCTCCTCGGTGTTCTGCTATGCGCTCGACTTCGTGCTGTTCGCCCTTCTCATGCGATTTCTGGGCGCGCCCCTTGGCGCGGCCTCCATCACGGTCTCCACGGTGATCGCGCGCATCATCTCCGCCGGCACGAACTTCGCCGTCAATCGGCGCAAGGTCTTCGGCGCGGGGGTCTCGGCTCGGCGCGTCGCGCGCTACGTTGTTCTTTCCGCGGGGATTATGGTCGCGAGCGCGGTGACCGTCGGCTGGCTTGCCCCCGCGATGGGCGTCTCCGCAGTCGTCGTCAAGCCCTTGGTCGACTTCGCGCTGTTCTTCGTGAACTACAAGGCCCAGCAGCTATGGGTCTTCGCCTAGCCCATGCCCTTCCTTCGCATTTCCACAGTCGCGAGTCTTCGCGGGGGCGCTTTCGGTTTAGATAGTCGCAGCTAAGGGTTTTGTTTCGAAACTGATAAAGTTGCGAAACCTTCGCAATGTGGTTGGGCTGGGGCTTGGGGGAGCGGCGTAGAATCAGGCGCACTGAAACTCGAGCATGAAGGGGGAGCGCTTTGGGCGAGAACAACTCGACAGCGCCTCTGTTCCAGATACATGACGCCGAGGTCGTCCGCGGCTCGCGCACGATTCTGAGCGTCGACGACTTTGAGCTGCGCGAGGGCGAGCACGTTGCTCTTCTTGGCCCCAATGGGGCGGGGAAGTCAACCTTCATCCAATTGCTCACGCGAGAGGTCTTTCCCGTGTGGCGAGAGGAGCCTCCGGTGAGGTTTCGCGGCGTCGCGAGGCCCCTGCTTACCGACATCCGCTCCACGCTCGGCGTCGTGAGCTCCACTATGCACGATCAGGTCCGAGTTCACCTTCCGGCGCTCGATATCGTCGTCGGAGGCATCTTCGGGACGCTCGGCCTCCCTATGCGCGAGAAGGCTACCGACGAACACCGGGCGCGCGCCATGGACGCCATGGAGCGCCTCGGCATCGCGGGACTTGCGGGTCAGGATATCATGACCATGTCCACAGGTCAGGCCCGTCGCGTCCTTGTCGCGCGCGAGCTCGTGCGCGACCCACGGGTGCTGATCTTCGACGAGCCTTGCACCGGGCTCGATCCCGAGGGCATGTACCACGTGCGCGACACTATGCGCACGCTGGCAGCCGAAGGTCGCTCCGTGATTCTCGTCACCCACTATCCGGAGGACATCATTCCGACCATCGGCCGCGTGCTGCTCATCAAGGAAGCGCGCATCTTTGCCGACGGGGCGAAGGAAGACCTGCTTCGTGACGACGTGCTTTCGAACCTCTTCGACGTCCCGCTTGCCGTGACCGAGGATTCCGGATGGTATTCTCTGCGCGGTCGCTATTGATCGCGCCCCGTTGGCCAGAAAGGCCGCACCTCCTGGGCCTGCGGGCGCAGCCGGGTCGGGAATTGGAAACCGGCCAAGATTCTCATTGACATCGAAGCCGAGCTTTGGCAAAATAGCCTACGCGCAATAGCGCCTGGGGATGTAGCTCAGCTGGGAGAGCGCTGCCTTCGCAAGGCAGAGGCCGAGGGTTCGAATCCCTTCATCTCCACCAGGAAATAACAGGCCCGGACGTCTTGGCGTCCGGGCTTTTTGTATTCGCAGCGACGATTGGAGCCGCCATGACCGAGATGCTCACCCTTGAGGCGTTTGAGGAGGCTTCCGAGAAGGTTAAGGAGGTCACGCTCGAGACCAAGCTCGTCGAGAGTCCTTACCTCAGCGCCTCTACCGGCAACCGCGTTTGGCTCAAGCCCGAGAACATGCAGCGCACCGGGGCCTATAAGCTTCGCGGCGCTTATTACAAGATCTCTAAGCTCAGCCAAGAGGAGCTCGACCGCGGAGTGATCACCGCGAGTGCCGGCAACCATGCCCAGGGCGTCGCCTATGCCGCCACGCATGCCGTCGCCCGCTCGATCGTCGTCATGCCCACCACCACCCCTTTGATCAAGGTTGAGCGAACCAAGGGCTACGGTGCCGAGGTTATCCTTCACGGCGACGTCTTCGACGACGCAAAGAACAAGGCTGTCGAGCTTGCCGAGGAGCAGGGCCTCACCTATATCCCGCCGTTCAACGATAAGACCGTGGCCACCGGGCAGGGCACCATTGGCATGGAGATCGTGCAGGAGCTCCCGCTCGTCGACACGATCCTGGTCCCGGTCGGAGGCGGTGGCCTTTCTTGCGGCGTTGCCACCTTCGCCAAACTCTACAACCCCAAGATCCGCGTCATCGGAGTGGAGCCTTCCGGCGCGCCGTCGCTGACGGCCGCGCTCGAGGCGGGGCATGCCGTGAAGATTCCCTCCGCCAACACCATCGCCGACGGCACGGCCGTGCTCGAGGTTGGCGACAAGGTGTTTCCGTACCTTAAGGAAAACCTCGACGACGTCATGACCATCGATGACGACGAGCTCGTTGTCTCCTTCCTCGACATGGTCGAGAATCACAAGATGATCGTAGAGAACTCGGGCCTTCTCTCGGTTGCCGCCGCCAAGCACCTGCCTGCCGAGGGCAAGCGCGTGGCCTGCGTTCTCTCCGGCGGAAACATGGACGTGATCACGATGAGCTCAGTTGTTCAGCACGGGCTTATTCAGCGCGGCCGCATCTTTACCATCAGCGTGCTTCTGCCCGATCGCCCGGGCATGCTCGTGCGCGTCGCCTCCGTGGTCGCCGGGCAGAACGGCAACGTCGTCAAGCTTGAGCACAACCAGTTCGTGAGCACGAACCGCAATGCGGCTGTTGAGCTGCGCGTGACCATCGAGGCCTACGGTGCCGAGCACCGTGCCCAGATCGTTGACGCCATTGCTGCCGCTGGGTTCAAGCCGACCCTCGTGCAGACGAGTCTGTAAGCTTTGGTGCCCGCCAGGGCGGCGGCCCCGACACGGCAAGAAGACCTCTTGTCATCTTCGGGCCGGCTGCTTTGGCGGGCGCTATCTTGTGGGATGGATTGCCACGGCTTATGGCGATGAACAAAAAAGCCGCCCCCTGCACCGAATAATGAACCCACCTTCAAAAGGTGGGTGCCCGCATCGCGCGTTCCGGCTTTCCCAGCAACGGGGAATACCCGTACTGAACACGAGATTTAGGACTCCCAAGTAACGCTTGTCGGTTCACCCAGTTTACGGCGCAGGGGGACGACATCTCAAATATATTCGATGCTCGGGCCAGGTAAAGACTTGACTTTGGAGACCATTTTGTTGTGTGGAGTGCCTGCGACCGCTCGGAGCCGCCGCGCGCCCATGCGACCGCATTACGGTAAGCTATCTTTTATGTGTCTCAACTATGGATGCCGCCTAATGAGAGAGCGGTCTTATCGGTTTATGGAGGGGGAGGGCAATTGAGCGGACGAGTTCCCGAATGGATTCCGTTTGCGTTCCTCTTTGTGGCCGCCCTTCTTACCGCGCTCTCCGCAACCCCGCTTGCCCGCAAAATCGCGATTGGGCTCGGCGCCATCGATAGGCCCACCGGCCGCAGGGTCAACAAGGTCCCTGTGCCGCGGATGGGGGGAATCGCCATCTTCGCCGGCATCGCCGCGGCCTTCATCGTCCAGTACGTTGGAACCATGCACTTCGGCTGGCCGGTTGTCCTTGTGCCGTCGCCGAGGATGCGCGTGAATTACTGGATGCTCGTGCTGGCATTCTGCGTGATTTTCCTCACGGGCCTTCTTGACGACAAATTCTCGCTTAGGCCCAAGCAAAAGCTGACGGGGCAGCTGCTTGCCGCGGTTATCGCCGTCGCGGGTGGTCTTGTTATCGGCGACATTTCCAACCCGTTCGGCGTCGGTTTTATTTCGCTCGGGTGGCTGGCGTACCCCGTCACGGTGGTGTATCTCGTCGCTTACGTGAACATCATCAACCTCATCGACGGTCTCGACGGGCTAGCAGCCGGAATCTCTGCGATCGCGAGCTTCACGATGTTCGTCCTCTCGGTGATGGCGGGCCGCCTCGACGCCGCCGCGCTCTCGATCGCCGTCACCGGCTCGGCTCTTGGGTTTTTGCGCTTTAATTTTCACCCTGCATCCATCTTTATGGGCGATTCCGGCTCCCTCACGCTCGGCTTTGCGCTCGGGTGCTCATCTTTGCTCTCCGTCACCCGCTTTGCGGGACTTACCACGATCATCGTTCCGTTGGTGATCGCGGCCGTCCCCATCCTCGACACCTTCTCGGCCATCATTCGCCGCACGAGGGCGCACGTGAGCATCGGCCAGGCCGATCGAGGGCATATCCATCATCGGCTTATGGACGAGGGCTTCGATCAGCGCCAAGCGGTTCTGGTTATGTATGCGTGGACCTTGCTTTTGTGCATGGGGTCCGTCGTCATGACTCAAGTGGGCACTTTGCCCCGTGTGGGCATCTTCGTCGCGCTCGCCGCCGTCTCGTTTCTTTTTGCCCATAAACTTCACCTGTTCGAGCCCGTCCTTCTTCACCACTACAATCCGCGAACTGGCGAAGACGAGCTCATCACCCCGGCCGACGCCGCGTTCGAGACTGAGGCAGAGAAGCGATCCGAGCGCCATCGTTGGGGGCGCAGCAAGTAGTGGAAGCCTCCTCTAATCCGCCGTTTGGCAATAAACCCTACGAGCGCTGCCGGCTGTGCCCGAGGAGCTGCGGTGTGGACCGCGACAACGGCCGCACCGGTTTTTGCGGCATGTCCTCGGTTCCGCGCGCCGCGCGCTCAGCGCTCCATTTCTGGGAGGAGCCGCCTATCTCCGGCGACTCTGGCAGTGGCGCCATTTTCTTCTCGGGCTGCACGCTCCGCTGCGTTTTCTGCCAAAACCACGAGATCTCGACGGGCGGCTTCGGCCTTGAGGTCACGCCTGCCAGGATAGCCCGCATGATGATCGAGCTCGAGAGCCAAGGCGCCGTGAACATCAACCTCGTTACGGCCCTGCACTTCGCCCCCACGGTGCGCGAGGCCGTGCTTCGCGCCCGCGACATGGGCATGGGCCTTCCCGTGGTATGCAACACGGGCGGATATGAGCTTGTCGATACTATTCGAGCCATGTCCGATGTTGTTGATGTCTGGCTCCCCGACTTCAAGTACGCCGACGGCGGCCTCGCTCGAAGGCTCTCTGCCGCGGCGGACTACCCTGAGGTGGCAGCCACCGCCCTTGCCGAGATGGTCTCTTCCGTCGAGTCGGCCGGCGGTCGTCTCGTCGACGAGCAAACCGGCCTTATGCGTCGCGGCGTTATCGTTCGGCACCTTATGCTTCCCGGGCATCTTGACGACACGCTCGCCGCGCTTGGCAGGATCTGGGGGATAGCGGGGAATTCGGCCGACCTCTCGCTCATGAACCAGTACACCCCCAACGACGCGTGCCGCAGGGCAGGCGGCGAGCTTGCCCGCGCCGTCACTGACGAAGAGTACGAGATCGCCCTATGCCATGCCGATGACCTTGGTTTCGAGCGTATTTGGTGGCAGGAGGGCGGGACGGTCTCCGAAAGCTTCGTGCCCGCTTTCGACGCCACCGGGGTAGCGGGGCCGGAATAGGCGGCCTGGCTGCTAATTTGTGGCAAGGGGTATATTCTTACGTCAGCCAAACCATCGAGCGAACCCGGAGGAAGAATGGCAGTCAATGAGGGCCTAAGCGAGGAGGAGCGCGCCGAGCTCGAGCAGCTTCGCGCTGAGAAAGCCGCGCGAGAGCAGGCTGAGCGGGACGCGGCGGAGCGCGCCGAGCTCGATCGTCTGCGCGCTGAGAAAAAGCGCGCGGCCATTGCCGAGAAAGCGTCGCGCGAGGAGGCTGCTCGTGCTGCCCAGCTGGCGGCGGACCGCGAGCACGCTCGAAAGATCATGGAGCCCGACGAGGACGAACTCAAGATGGCTCCCGGGCAAAAGATCGTCATCGCCGCCGTCGTCGGCGTCGCCCTCGTCTGGCTGCTTGTTACCGTCATCGGCTAGGAGATTGCCATGTCGCTCACCGATCGCACCAAGCCAACCGACGTTTGCCTCAACACCGACCTGTATGAGCTGACCATGGCTCAGGGTTTCTGGGAGTCGGGGCTCTTTGGTTCCGAGGCTTGCTTCAACGCGTTTTTCCGAGAGAATCCCTTTGGCGGTGGCTATGCCGTCTCATGCGGAACCGGACAGATCGCGGAGCTCGTCGAGAATTTCGTCTTTACGGACGGGGATATCGACTACTTGTCTTCCCTCACGGCGCCCGGCGGTGGCCCCATGTTCAAGTCGGCGTTCCTTGAGTGCTTGCGCGGCCACAAGCTCGACCTCACCATTGATGCCGTGCCGGAGGGCGAGGTCGTGTTTCCCCGAGAGCCGATGGTTCGCGTTATGGGCCCGATCATAGATTGCCAGCTCATCGAGACGGCCCTTCTGAATCTTGTGAACTTCCAGACGCTCGTAGCCACAAAGACCGCCCGCGTGGTCAAGTCTGCCGAGGGCCACCCAGTGTCCGATTTCGGCCTGCGCAGGGCGCAGGGCCCCGACGGCGGCCTCGCCGTCGCCCGCGCGTCCTACATTGCGGGCGCCAGCTCAACCTCCAACGTCCTTGCCGGCAAAATCTACGGTATCCCAGTCTTCGGCACGCACGCACACTCGTGGGTCATGGCTTTTCCGACCGAGCTCGACGCTTTCCGTGCATTCGCCAAGTCAAGCCCGAAGAACTGTTGCCTGCTGCTCGACACCTACGATGTCCGACAAGGAATCAAGAACGCGATCACCTGCGCCAAGGAGATGGAGGAGGCGGGGGAGAGGCTCGCCGCGGTCCGCATCGACTCGGGTGACCTCGCGAAGCTTTCCAAAGAGGCCCGTGCCGCCTTCGACGAGGCTGGGCTGCCTTATGTCAAGGTCTCGGTCTCGAACGACCTTGACGAGTACACCATACAGTCACTCTTTGCGCAGGGCGCGCCCATTGACTCGTTCGGCGTGGGGACCAAGCTCGCCACGTGCGACCCTCAGCCGAGCCTCGGCGGCGTGTATAAGCTCTCCGCCATCCGGGCATCCGCCGACGAGCCGTGGCGCCCGGTCATCAAGCTCTCTGAGCAGGCGTATAAGCGTACGATCCCCGGAATCCAGCGGGTCCTTCGGTTCTTCGACGAGGCCGAGTGCCCTGTCGGAGACATGATTTACCAGGAGGGCTCAGACCCGAGCTGCGACGAGATGATCGACATTCTGGACTCGTTCCGCTCGTACGGCCTTGTGGGCACCTCTCGCGAGCTGCTTGTTCGCGTGGTTGACCATGGTTGCGGCACGGAAGCCGGAGCCGCCTCCATCGAGCATGCGCGTGAACGGTGCAAGAGCGCTATCATGCACCTCGATGCCTCCGTTACGCGTTTCCTCAATCCGCAGACCTATCCTGTGGGGCTTGAGCTCAGTCTCGCGGGGCTTCGTCAGGAGCTCTCCGTGGAGGAGCGCCGGAGCTCCGGCCGAGCCGTTCTTTAGGCGGCAATTCGCCTCTTTGTCGCTTCGGCAGGGCAATTTGCCAAGGCCAGGCCTCATCTATTATGTCCGTTTGATAAAATCACCTGATATTTCCGTTTGATCATTGTTTGGAGTTGTTATGCCCGAGAAGCTCGAGGAACTCGTCCGCGCCGCGCTCGCCATCGCCCAGTCCGAGGGTGAGCTGCCTGAATTCGATGTCGCTGACATGGGCTTTGAGCGCCCGGCCGACTCCACGAACGGCGATTGGTCCTCAACCGTCGCCATGCGCTCCGCTCGTTTGGCTCATTGCGCTCCCGCAAAGATCGCCGCGGCTATCGTGGCTCACCTGCCTGAGGACCCGGCCGTCGCAAAGGTTGAGGTGGCTGGCCCCGGCTTCATCAATTTCTACCTGAACGCCGCCTCCGCAAACGACATCTTCCGCGTTGTTCGCGAGTCTGGCGACGACTTCGCCCGCTCCGCTATGGGCGCGGGAAAGAAGGTCCAGGTCGAGTTCGTGTCTGCAAACCCCGTTGGTCCGCTGCACATCGGCCACGGCCGTTGGGCCGCGCTCGGCGACTCGCTGTGCAACGTGCTCGAGCGCGCCGGCTACGATGTGGAGCGCGAGTACTACATCAACGACCACGGCTCCCAGATGGACGTCTTCGGCCACTCGATCTCAAAACGTTATCTGCAGCTGCTCGAGCTCATTGGCCAGGGCAAGTCGTGCGATGAGGCGGTGGCGGTCCTTCTGGCCGACCGAGAGGCCTATGTCGCCGACGAGTCGGACGAGGTTCCCGAGAGCCATCCTTTCACCGACGCGTTCAACGAGGCCCTCGGCGGAAACGCGTATGCTGGCGACTACATCGTCGACCTGGCGGCCCGCTTCGTGGCTTCCGACGGCGATTCCTTCGCCGGCGTCGATGAGGACGAGCGCTGCGCCTCTTTCCGCGAGCGCGGCTACAAGATGATGCTCGAGTCCATCCGCGAGACCTGCCATAAGGCGCATTGCGACTTCGACGTGTGGTTCTCGGAGCGCAGCCTATATGAGAAGGGCCCTGAGGGGACCTCTGCGGTCGACCGCGCCCTCGCCAAGCTCGACGAGCTCGGTTACCTGTTCCGCGACGAGGCGGGCGCCCTGTGGTTCCGCTCCACCGAGTTCGGCGACGACAAAGACCGCGTTCTCATCAAGACGAACGGCGAGTATACCTACTTTGCCTCCGACGTTGCCTATCACTGGAACAAGTTCCAGCGTGTGGACCACGTCATCGACCTGTGGGGAGCCGATCACCACGGTTACATCAAGCGCATCCAGTCCGTCTGTGAGGCGCTCGGCTATCCCGATCAGTTCGAGGTCGTGCTCGGCCAACTCGTCAACCTGCTGCGCGACGGCACGCCGGTGCGCATGAGCAAGCGCAAGGGCACTATGGTCGCCTTCGACGAGCTGCTCGAGGAGGTCGGCGCCGATGCGACGCGCTATACGCTCGTCGCGAAGTCCAACAACCAGATGATCGACTTTGACATCGAGGCCGTTAAGCGCCAGGACAACACGAACCCCGTGTATTACGTCCAGTACGCGCACGCGCGCATCTGCTCGATTCTTCGCCGAGCCGCCGGCGTCGACGTTGACAAGGCCGCCGATCTCGGAATGGACGAGGTCGCTCGCCGTGCCGTGGGCGATACCTACGACCTTGGCCTGCTCACCGACCCGGCCGAGGCCGCGCTCGCCCGTAAGATCGCCGAGCTCCCTGGTCTTATCGAGTCCTGCGCCCGCGACCGCGCCCCGTTCAGACTTACCCACTATGCCGAGGACCTCGCGGCCCACTTCCACTCTTTCTACGCGGCGTGCCAGGTCATTCCGGGCTCCGGCCGCCCGCTTGACGAGGATCTCTCGCATGCTCGCCTTGCCGCCGTCGACGCATGCCGCCGCGTGCTCGCTCTCACGCTCAACACGATTGGCGTTTCCGCTCCGCAGTCGATGTAGGCCCATCTTGGGGATTAAGCTTGTCTTGTCATTGAGGATTTAATATTTCTAGTTCGTTTTTCTTGGTATAAGGAGTTTTGTTTTTCGGCGAACGTTACGTATAATCCGTTGAATGAACAGCATGGTTTTTCCTTATATGCAGTTCATTTGGCATCCGAGGTCAAACATCAGGGGTAAGCATGGATCTTCGCGAGTACATGTCTGTACGCAGGGCATATAACGTTGTTCGTCAGAAGGTCGAGTCCGACGAGAGGCTCACGTTCGAGGAGTTTGCCATCCTCTGTAGGCTCGACGTCGCCAACGCCCCGCTCAAGACCTCGGCGATCGCCGAGTACCAGAGCGCCTTAAGGCCGACCATGACCCATAGGACGAACCACCTCTTTGGCCTCGGATATATCGAGCGAGGCGAGGGCGATATCGATCGCCGCAACGTTGTCTGCAGCATCTCCGAGGAGGGGCGCGCCACCGTTGAGCGCCTGGCCGTGCTTACCCGGGCGCAGATTCCCAGCGGCGCCGCCCTCTCGCGCACTTCCCCTGAGCGCATCTGCAAGTACGTCGATGCTATGGGCTCTGTATTCTGCAAGGCCGGCGACCTGGTGCTTCTTGGCATCTATTCCTCGGGCGCCGAGTCGCTGACCATCATGCAGCTCGTCGATATCCTCGGCCTTCTTCAGCCTACCGTCTCGATGAGCGTGTGCTCGCTCGCCGATATGGGGCTCGTCGACCGCAGGCGGGAGGCCGGGCGCCAGCACACCACGAGCGTCGCGCTCACAGACGCGGGTCGCGAACGCGCCGAGGAGATGAAACGGGTCATCGAGTCCGTCGTCGTGCGCCGCAAGGTCCGCAAGACCAAGGAATAGCAATTCTGTCTTATGCTCACGCCCTGCTGGCTGTTTTCAATGGCTTGCAGGGCGTTTTTTATCGCAATGATTGCCTAACGGGCTTCTTGCTGCTAGAGTAACCAAAAAGGCAGCCGACTGAAGTCGGGCCATTAATCACCTTTTACATCATGGGTTCTACTCATCAGGCATTCTTGGAATCTGCCATTTTTATATTCTGAAACGGCAACGCGGCCTGCCGGTTATCTGGCCGTGCATATAGAGAGGTCCTACATGACAGACGAGAAGACCGATTCCGTCGATTCCGGCGAGGAGCAGAAGCCGGCACCGAAAAAGCGCGTTCGTAAGGTCGCGGCAAAGAAGCCCGCGGCGGAGGCACCGGAGGCTGGTGCGGCGGAGGCTCAGGACACCCTAGCCGCAAAGAAGCCGAGGCGCAGGGCGACGAGCTCCTCTCGCGTTGCTGCCACGGACTCGGGAGAAAAGGTTTCCGAGGTCTCCGGCGAAGGCTCGGACGTATCTGCCAAGCCTAAACGCACGGCTACGCGCAAGAGGAAGCCAAAGGGCGAAAGCGCCTCGGAGGCTGCGGAGACTTCGGCTTCTGACAAATCGGTATCACCCGAAACGGCTAAGCCTGAGGAAATCGTAAAGGAGAAGGCCTCTGCCAATCCTGATCTTGCGGGTGAACACTCTGGTCCCGCCGCGGAGGCTCCGGCTGCGGCTCCCAGGCGCCGGCCCGGGCGTCCTCGCAAGCTAAAGACGCCTGTCGATGCCGAGCCGGTTACCGACGAGGCATCTTTTGATGCCGCCAAGAAGAATGACATCAAGGAGCTCAACCAAGTCGCGCAGGAGGTTACGCGCGCCTCGTCTGTCCCCGGTGAGCCCCCAATGATGACCGCTGCGCCCGTAAAGAATCCCGAGGATGCTTCGACCCAGAAGCAGGCTGAGTCCACGGCGGTGCAGACAGTCGCGGGGCCTTCCGAAAAGAGCGATGGCAAGGCCCTCGATAAGGCGACCGACGGCGATTCGCCGCGCCGCACCCGACGTACCCGTCGCAAGCCTGATCACGAGAACGTTCGCGGAGAGAAGCCCGAGCCCCGTGATGGCGACAATAAGCCTTCCGAGGCCGGCCAGCAGAACGGTGCAGGGGGCAAGAAGCGCGAGCGTTACTCAGACCATGGGGGCGACGGGCAGGGAAACGGCCGCAACGGCCGCCGAAACAACCGCAAGAACCGCGGGCGCGACTTCAACTCCGAACCTTCCCTCACGATGGAGGAGCTCGCGGAGATGAAGGTCGCCGACCTTCGCGCAAAAGCTGCCGAGCTCGAGGTCGAATACGTCGGACTTCGTAAGGCCGTGCTCGTCGAGGCCATCTACGCCGCCGCTGCCCGTGCCGAGGGGTTCCGTCCCGTCGACGGAATCCTCGAGCTCGGCAACGAGGGCTTCGGGTGGCTGCGTACGGGCAACTATATGCCCGGCGATGACGATTGCTTCGTTCACCAACAGATGATCAGGAGCCTGGGCCTTCGTCCCGGCGACCGGGTTGTCGGCACCGTCGGCCCTGGCCGAGGCAACGCCAAATACCCGCCGCTCGTCAAGGTGTCCACGATCAACGGCTTCGCCCCCGAGGGCGCCAAGTCCAGGCCCCGCTTCCGCGACCTGACCCCGGTCTTCCCTAATGAGCCGCTTACCATGGAGAACGGCAAGGATTCCATCACGGGCCGCGCCATCGATCTGGTGAGCCCGATCGGCAAGGGTCAGCGTGGCCTCATTGTCAGTCCCCCTAAGGCGGGCAAGACGACCGTCCTTAAGAAGATCTGCCAGTCGATCGCCGCCAACAACCCCGAGGTGCATCTGTTCTGCCTGCTCGTGGACGAACGCCCCGAGGAGGTTACCGATATGGAGCGCTCCATCAAGGGCGACGTCGTCGCGTCCACCTTTGATATGCCCGCAGACAACCACACCCGAGTTTCCGAGCTCGTGATCGAGCACGCCAAGCGCCTGGTCGAGATGGGGGAGGACGTCGTCGTTGTCCTCGATTCCATCACGAGGCTCGCCCGTGCCTATAACCTCGCGACTCCAGCGAGCGGACGCATCCTTTCCGGCGGCGTCGACTCCGCGGCGCTCTATCCCCCCAAGAAGTTCCTTGGAGCGGCGCGCAATATCGAGAACGGCGGTTCGCTTACCATCATCGCTTCCGCTCTCGTCGACACGGGGTCAAAGATGGATGAGGTCATCTTTGAGGAGTTCAAGGGCACCGGCAACATGGAGCTCAAGCTCGATCGAGACCTTGCCGATCACCGTATCTTCCCCGCCATCGATCCCGTGTCCTCCGGCACCCGAAATGAGGATCTGCTCATCCCGGCAGAATACCAGCCTTTCGTCTGGGGCATCCGCCGTGTCCTCGCCAATATGAACAATACTGAGCGCGCCGCCAATGCCCTGGTAAAGGGCCTTAAGGGAACCAACGACAACCGCGAGTTCCTCATCAAGAGCGCAAAGAAAGCTCAGCAGACGGACTATATTTCGTAAACAGGGCTTTTAGAAGACCACGCGAATCGCTGGGCGCGGGTTGCCAAGTTTAACTTCCTCATCCGTTGAAAACTTGGCCAATCCGCGTCCAGCCTCATTTACATGTGCGGTATAGTAGTTCGGATATTGTACGTTGCAGCGGCACACACACCTAAATCGAGCCAAACCGCGGCAGCAAAGCAGCCTTGGGCGTCATAGCCTAAGGTTGGTAAGCAGCAGCCATAGCTCAAGGTCGGTGCCGACGCTTTTGCGGAGGTGCTTTTACTCATGGGGACGAGAAGGAATCCTGCCGTAGCCGCAGGCCTTATTGGGGCGAGCCTTATGCTGCCGTCGCCCGCGCTCGCCCTCTCGGTCGACGAGGTCGTGCCCGAGATCCTTGGAAGCCCCGCGGCTTGTTTCGGCGTTGGCGTCGTTACCGGTGCCGTTGTTTCCGGATTCGTTTCCGCCCTCGTTTGCCATGCGCTTATGTCTCGTAGCGAGAATATCGACGACGCCGCCCTTGTGGGCAAGCATTTCCGTCATGCCGACCCAATCGTCTCCGAGCCTTTTGCTGACAAGGCGGAAGAGGCTGAGGAAACCGTCTCAGAGCTGCCGGCTTACGCTTCTGCCGCAACGCTTTCTGAGCCCGCCCCTGCCTTTGCTCTTAAACCGCTCGTCGGGTCTCACGCAACCAACGATTACGAGCAGATTGCCGAGAACTACGTGAGAAAAGCCACCTTTGGCGCACGCATGGCTACGCGCGCGCAGGGCGTGGCAAAGACGCTGCGTGAACGCATGGGCGCCGATATGATGAGCGGTCTCCCGGTCATTGAGCGTGCCGACGGCTCTGTGGCCGATGTGGGCACGTCTTGGTGGAACACCTCCGTGGGGCTCGCCTCTATAACCAAGATCGACGATTACGTCGAGGGCTCGGACACTGGCGACCTTGCGATTCCCTCCGATTTCACTGCTTCAGGGAAGGAAATGCTCGTCTCCGCGGCACAGAAGACCGTGGAAAACACCGCACCGAGGCCCGCGGGAGAGTTTTCCCACGGCTCCATCGCCGACCGCATCGCCTTTGTCGACGAGGGCGTCTACCCCGAGCTGCGCGATGCGGAGAACTCATTCTCCGAGGACGACTGGGCATCCGCGCTCAAATCGATGGATGATCGCCTTGGCGCTCAAGTCGCGACCTACGAGCCGGTCATTCCCGCGCCGTTTGAGGACATCGTCGGCGACGCCGATACCCTCGACGAACCTGATGGCCTGGAGCAGAGCACGGCCTTCATCCCGTTCAAGCCGATGGCGGGGCATCCTGAGGTTGTCGATACCGAGTCCTACGTCGATTACCTTATCGGCGATGAGTTTGGGCGCAGCGAGTCCAAGGCAACGCGCAACGCGGCCGGGCGTTTTCTCCGTGTTCTCGAGGGCGGCACCTCGACGAGCGCCCTTTCCCGCAGGGGCTCCAAGAACGGTTCCGGCTTCCTCGGCCGCCCGGACGACTCGGGCACGTATCGTCCTAAGCATCTCGCGATGCCCATCGCCAAGGAGGCCTAACCGGTGCGCAGACGCTTGGAGAAGCGCGGCTTGCGACTCGGCTCCCCGGCTTTTGCCTGGGGAGCTCTTCTTGCTCTGTGGGTCTGCTTCATTTGGGGACATTCGATGGTTCATGGTCCCGCCTCCTCATCGGAGAGCGGGTTTGTCTACGAGCTCTTAAGGCCTGCGTTTAACTATTTCGGCCTCTATGAGCCCGACGCCTGTACCTTTGTCATACGGAAATCGGCGCATTTTTCCGAATACCTGGTTCTTGGTGTCATCGCCGTCAATTTCGCGCGGGCGCTGATGCGTCAAGGTGCCTCGGCGCCGTCTTTGCAAGCTGCAATCCTGGGTGCATGCGCGCTCGTCCCCGTGCTCGACGAGACCCTGCAGCTTTTTGTCCCCGGGCGCTCCGGCTCGCCCCGCGACGTGGCCATAGACCTATGCGGTTTAGCCGTTGGAGCATGTTTGGCAACAGTAGTTGCCCGATATCGGCGGAAGGTCTGAAGCACACCGCTGAGCGCGCAAATATTTCTAAATGATTATTTTATGTTTCGCAGGATTTAACCTACACGTGTTCAACTAGGTCTCTTTTTTGTGCGGGTCTATCCTCCTGACTAATCACCGCGTGTGATTATCGCATCTTCATGGGAGGAGACATCATGAACGCATCCGTTTCTCGTCGTCAGTTCCTCGAGCTGTCTGGCATCGTCGCCGCGGGCCTTGGCCTTGCCGGCTGTGGTGGTTCCGGTGACTCCGGCTCCGGTTCGGGCTCTGCTGACGGCGCCATCAAGGTCGGTATCATGGGCCCGTACTCGGGTTCCGTCGCTCAGTACGGCGTCGCCTGCCGCGACGGCGCGCTGCTGTGGTTCAAGCAGCTCAACGCAGACGGCGGCATCAACGGCAAGCAGGTGGAGACTAACGTCCAGGACGAGAAGGGCGACGCCACCGAGGCCGTCACCGTCTACAACAAGCTCGTTGAGGACGGCGTGACCGCCATCGTGGGCGACGTCACCTCCAAGCCGACCATCGCCGTGGCCCAGAAGTCCGTTGAGGACAACATGCCTTGCGTGACCGCCTCCGCCACCACCGCAGACGTCATCTCCTACGGCGACAACTACTTCCGCGCCTGCGTCACCGACCCGTTCCAGGGCAAGGTCATGGGAGACTTCGCCGCCAAGCAGGGATATAAGACCGTCGCGACCATCTTCGACTCCGGCGACGACTACGCCACCGGCGTCGCGGACGCCTTCAAGGCCGAGTGCGAGGCCAAGGGCATCACCGTCGCCAAGGAGGCCGGCTACGCCTCCGGCGCCGCCGACTTCAACGCCCAGCTCACCGACATCCTCTCCGCGAGCCCCGACGCCATCCTGTGCTCCAACTACTACCAGGACGACGGCATGATCGTCACCCAGGCCCGCCAGCTCGGCTACAAGGGCGTCTTCCTCGGCGCCGACGGTTGGGCTGGCATCGTCGGCGGCGACCAGGACTACGCCTCCACCGCCGACCTCGAGGGTTGCTTCTACTGCTCCTCCTTCGTCGCCTCCAACCCCGACGAGAAGGTCAAGAAGTTCATCGATGACTACAAGGCCGAGTACAACGAGGCCCCGACGAACTTCAACGCGCTCGCCTACGACGCCGCCGCCATCGTGACCGAGGGCCTGAAGGCAGCTGAGGAGAAGGGCCTCGAGCCCGGCTCCGACGACTATAAGCAGGCCGTCATCGACGGCATCAAGGCTGCCAAGGTCGAGGGCGTCACCGGCACCATCTCCTACAGCGGCACCGGCGATCCGCAGAAGTCCACCCTCGTCATCACCTTCAAGGACGGCGAGGAGACCATTTTCGACACCATCGAGCCCGAGGCTTAATTACTCCCGGCTCGACCATGCGATCGTAAACCATGGGCACCGAGAGCGGCGTTGCTCCCTCGGTGCCCATCGCAGTATCCGCTAACGACTCGGAAGGGAAGTGCTGATGACTTTCTTGACCCAGCTGCTCAACGGCCTCAGCCTCGGCAGCATCTACGCGCTCGTGGCGCTCGGGTACACCATGGTGTACGGAATCATCTTGCTTCTGAACTTCGCCCACGGAGACATCATCATGGTGGGCGGCTACATCGCCTGGATCGCCATGGCTAACCTCGGCTTGCCTCCCCTTGTCGCGGCGCTTCTTGCCGTGGCCGGCTGCATGGCCCTGGGCGTGCTCATCGACAAGATCGCCTATGCCCCGCTTCGCGACGCCCCGCGCCTCTCGATCCTGATCACCGCCATCGGTGTCTCGTACTTCCTCGAGAACGGCGGCCAGCTCGTGTTCGGCGCCGCCGCGAAGGTCGTCCCCTCTTTCGGGGATTTCGGCAGCTTCCAGATCGGAGACGCTAGTCTCTCGGGCAGAGCCATCCTTACCGTCCTTGTGACCGCCGCAGCCACCGCGGTCCTCACCTTCTTGGTCCAGAAGACCAAGCTCGGCAAGGCCATGCGTGCCGTCTCCGAGGATATGGGCGCCGCGCGCCTTATGGGCATCAACGTGAACCACACCATCTCGTTCACCTTCGCCGTCGGCTCCGCGCTCGCCGGAATCGGCGCCGTCCTCTACTGCATGGCCTATACGCAGATCACCCCAACCATGGGCATCATGCTCGGCACCAAGGCCTTCGTCGCCGCGGTTCTGGGAGGCATCGGCTCGATTCCCGGCGCCGTCATCGGCGGCCTCATCGTCGGTTTCGCCGAGGTGTTCGTCTCCGCCATCGGGCTTTCCGTTTGGCAGGACGCCGTGGTGTTCCTTTTGCTCATCATCGTTTTGATCGTCAAGCCGACGGGCCTGCTCGGCCGTCCCATGACCGAGAAGGTTTAGGGGGTGCACATCATGAAGGATTACTACAACAAGGGAGAGGAGCGCCCGACGCTCACCACCTCGGTGGTCTCCCCGAGCAACAAGTACCGAGTCCTCCCGATGCCTGCGCGCTACGCGATCAACGCCCTACTTGTGCTCGTATTCCTCGTTATCGGCGAGGCGCTCATCTCCGGCGGCGTCGTCAACCGCTACCAGTCCGGCGTTCTCGAGCAGGTCGGGATCTACATCATCATGGCGGTCTCGCTCAACATCGCGACCGGCTACCTGGGGCAGCTGCCGCTCGGCCATGCTGGATTCATGAGCGTCGGCGGGTACTCCTGCGCGCTCTTCATCATGAAGCTGATGCCTGTGGTCGGCCTCAACGCCAAGGCTATGGCCACCATGGCGAGCCCTGCCGCCATTTTGCTGTTCATCGGCGGAGTCGTCTTCGGCGGCGTCTGCGCTGCAATTTGCGGCCTGATCATCGGCATCCCCGCCTTGAGGCTCAAGGGCGACTACCTCGCCATCATCACGCTCGGTTTCGCCGAGATCATCCGCGTTGTCATCAACAACATCGACGGCGTGCTCGGCTTCGATTTCACGGGCGGCGCCAAGGGTCTCTCGGGTATCCCTGGATATACGAACTTTCTCAACGTGTTCCTTACCGTCGCGGTCGTCATCTTCCTCATCCATACGCTCATGAAGTCGCGCCACGGCCGCGCGATCCTTGCCATCCGCGACAACGAGATCGCGGCGGAGGCCTCCGGCGTGAGCACCACCTACTACAAGACGCTCGCTTTCGTTGTCTCTGCGTTTTTCGCGGGCGTCGGCGGCGCCCTGTACGCCGGCTGCATCGGCGTCATGGACCCCTCAAAGTTCGGTTTTATGAAGTCGGTCGAGATCCTCGTCATGGTTGTCCTCGGCGGTATGGGTTCGATGCTCGGTTCCGTCGTCTCGGCGAGCGTCCTTACGATCCTGCCTGAGGCGCTGCGCGCGTTCTCCGAGTTCCGTATGGTTGCCTACGCCGTCGTCCTCATCCTTGTGATGATCTTCCGGCCGCAGGGGCTCTTTGGTAGTTACGACTTCTCGCTTTCCCGCGTGGTAGAGCGATGCCTGAACAAGGACTTCCCTTGGAAGAAGAAGCCCACAGATTCCAGCGAGCCCGCCCAGGAGGTGATCGCCCATGAGTAAGGTCATCCGCGGCGACGTCAAGCTCGTCGAGCCCAAGAGCCCCAATCTCATTCCCGAGCGAGACGCAGATAAGCGCCCGGTGCTCGAGGCGACGAACCTCGGCATCGATTTCGGCGGCCTCACCGCCGTGGACGATTTCAACATCGCCCTCGGACGCACCGAGATCTCCGGTCTCATCGGCCCCAACGGCGCGGGAAAGACGACCGTCTTCAATCTCCTTACCAACGTGTACAGGCCTACGCGCGGCTCTATCCTTCTCGACGGCATGGCCACTGCCGGCAAGTCCGTGTATGAGGTCAACCGTATGGGCATTGCCCGGACCTTTCAGAACATTCGCCTCTTCTCCAAGATGACGGTTGAGGAGAACGTGCTCGTAGGGTTCGGCAACTCGATGAACTCGAGCCTCGTGACCGATTTGCTGCGTCTTCCGGGCCACTGGAAGCAGGAGGCCGAGTACCACGACAAGGTGCTCGATCTTCTTGACATCTTCGGCATGCGCAGGTTCGCGGGCACCCAAGCCGGCAACTTGCCCTATGGCGCGCAGCGCCGGCTCGAGATTCTCCGCGCCCTCGCGACGAATCCCAAGGTGCTGCTCCTTGATGAGCCGGCGGCGGGCATGAACCCTGCCGAGACCGAGGAGCTCATGGAGAACATCCAGAAGATCCGCGACGAGTTCGGAATCGCCATCCTGCTCATCGAGCACGACATGAGCCTTGTCATGGGCGTGTGCGAGGTCGTCGGCGTTCTCGACTACGGTCGCATCATCGCCAAGGGGACGCCCGAGCAGATCCAGAACAATCCCAAGGTCATCGAGGCGTACCTTGGCAAGCAGGGGGTGAATTAGAATGGCCGACACGCTGCTTAGCGTTAACGACCTTCACGTGAGCTACGGCGCCATCAAGGCGGTTCGCGGCATCTCGTTCGAGATCAAGGAGGGCGAGATCGTCACGCTTATCGGCGCGAACGGCGCCGGCAAGTCCACGACGCTCAATACCGTTGCCGGCCTGATCAAGCCCGACGAGGGTTCCGTCGAGTTCAAGGGCGAGTCCATCATCGGCGTAAAGGCGCACAAGATTGTCGAGCGCGGGCTTGCGCTGTGCCCTGAGGGACGCCGCGTGTTCTCGCAGATGAGCGTTGCCGAGAACCTCGACATGGGCGGCTACACCCGCTCGGATGCCGAGAACCGCGAGACCATCGAGCACGTCTACGAGCGCTTCCCACGCCTTCGCGAGCGCATGGAGCAGTCCGCGGGCACGCTTTCGGGCGGTGAACAGCAGATGCTCGCCATGGGTCGCGCGCTTATGAGCAAGCCTGACCTACTCATGCTCGACGAGCCCTCCATGGGTCTTGCCCCTATCCTCGTTCAGGAGATCTTCGATATCATCAAGGAGCTCAACGAGGCCGGCACAACCATCCTTCTCGTCGAGCAGAACGCGAACATGGCGCTGTCCGTCGCCGACCGCGCCTATGTGCTCGAGATCGGCACCATAAAGAAGACCGGAACCGGCGCCGAGCTTCTTGTTGACGACGACGTGCGCAAAGCATATCTCGGAGGCTGATTCGAGCCGAATCAACGCCCCGCCCGCCTTCAAGGCAAGAAGCCCGCTCCTTTAACGGAACGGGCTTCTTTGTCGTCTTGAATTCCTCCTGTCAGGTTTTGCCTTGCGTTAGTTCAGGTCAACGGTGGTTCCGAGGGAGTTCGCCTTGAGCGTGCGCAACCAAAAATCGGGACGGGCCTCTGCCAGCGCCTTGTGGACGGCGGCTGCGCGCTCCTCGCCGTCCGCGACCGCGAGCATCGTGGAGCCCGAGCCGCTGATCATGAATGCGCAGGCTCCTGACTCGAGCGCAATCTGCTTGAGCGGCTCGAAGTCGCAGATAAGCTTGCTGCGATACGGCTCATGCAGCTTGTCGTGATTTGCCTTCGAAAGAAGGGCGGCGTCACCCGTCTCGAGCGCCCTGACCACGGCAACGCAGCGGCCCATCTGCCAGACCGCGGTCGCCGCGGGAACCTCTGTTGGAAGAACCCTGCGGGCGTCGGCCGTGCGTACCTCGTAGGGAGGGGCGATGGCGATGAAGCGAAGGTTCGGAGCGATGTCCATGCGCGTAGAGGTCGTGTCGTCGCCTTCGACAAAAGAGCTTACGAGACCGCCCATGATGGCGGGCGCCACGTTGTCCGGATGACCCTCGATGCGGGTCGCCATCTCGAGGCACTCGTCGCGATCAAAGGCCCCGCGGCAGAGCACCTGAGCCGCGGCGACGCCGGCGATGACGCAGGTCGAGCTCGAGCCGAGCCCGCCCGACAGCGGGATGGGGGAGAGGATCGATATTTTCAGAGGCTTGGGCTCGCATCCTAGCTCCGCGCACCCCTTCAGGTAGCTTTGCCACACGAGATTGTCCTCGCCGCGGAAACGCTCCTCGCAGCCGTCGATCTCGAGCTCCTCGGAGGGCGACATGAGGAAGGTGGCCGTGAGGTCAAGCGCAATCCCGAGGCAGTCGAACCCGACGCCCACGTTCGCGGACGTGGCTGGGACGCGCACGATGACGACCGGCTTGCTCTGACCGTCGGCGGCAATCACTTGAACACCCTGGCGCAGGAGGCCTCGACGAAATCACCCATCTCGTCCCGGTCACAGACGGCCGTGTGGAGGACCTCGGCGTCACGAAGGGCGGAAAGGCGCGCCGGGGGAACGGTGCCGGTATTTGCGGCGAGGGCGTCCATGCACTCGAAGCCGGTCATTCGATTGGTGTCCTCCCCAAGCGCCGCAAGGACGTCGGCGCCGAACTTGTACGGGGAGGCGGTGGAAAGGCAGACGCGCGCGGAGCCGTCACGCTCGATGGCGTCGAGGACGGTCTTTGCGACGGCGGTGTGGGGGTCGATGAGGACGCCGAGGCCCTCCCAGGTGGAGCGGATCTCCGCGCGGGTCTGGGCATCGTCGGCTCGGCCGCAGGCAAACACCTCCTGGATGCGAGTCAGGACCTCTGCCGGTACGGTGTAGGAGCCCTTCTTTGCAAGGTCGTCCATGAGCGAAGACACGAGCTCGCAATCGCCCTCGCAGAAGTAGTAGAGCATGCGCTCGAGGTTCGAGGAGACGAGAATGTCCATGGAGGGGCTGATCGTCTTGTTGAAGGGGCGCAGGCGGTTATAGGTTCCCGTGGTGAGGAAATCGGTGAGGACGTCGTTCTCGTTCGAGGCGACCACGAGTTTTTTCACGGGCAGGCCGAGACGCTTCGCGTAGTAGCCTGCGAGGACGTCGCCGAAGTTGCCGGTGGGGACGCAGAAGGTCACCTCGTCACCCAGCTGAATCGCGCCGGCTCGCACGAGCTGGGCGTAGGAGTCGAAGTAATAGGTGACCTGAGGCGCGAGGCGGCCGACGTTGATGGAGTTCGCGCTCGAGAGCACGGCGCCGTTTGCGGCGATCCTCTCGGCGAGCTCGGAGTCGGCGAAAATGCGCTTGACCTCAGTCTGGCAGTCGTCGAAATTGCCTCGTACCGCGCACACCGCGACGTTGTCGCCGGCCTGCGTCGCCATCTGGAGATGCTGGATGTCGGAGACCTTGCCTTCCGGGTAGAAGACGGTGACGCCGCAGCCCTTGACGCCGGCGAAGCCGTCGAGGGCGGCCTTTCCGGTGTCGCCGGAGGTGGCGGTCACGATCATGATCTTCTTGCCATCCCCCTTGGTTCCCCCGCGAGCGACGCCCATGAGCTGGGGCAGCATCTGGAGCGCAACGTCTTTGAAGGCGCTCGTGGGGCCACGGTAGAGCTCGAGCAGCCAGTCGTCGCCGAGCGCCGTGACCGGGCAGCACGCGGGGGTGTCCCACTGCTCGCCGTAGGCCGCGCTCACGCAATCGGCGATCTCGCCCTCAGTGAAGTCGGGAAGAAGGCCGCCGAGCACCAGGCGCGCGTTCTGCTGGAAGGTCTGGCTGCAGACCTGAGCGAGGTCGAGCTTCTCCTCGCCGATCCAGTCCGCGACATAGAGGCCACCGTCGGGTGCGATTCCGCGCAAGATAGCTTGCTTGCTTGTTACGTTATCGGTTTTACCGCGCGTGCTGTGGTAGAACGAATTCACTGTCGGCTCCTTGCGTCCGGTTGATACCGCGGATACTCCGAGTAATCATACCTGCAGCGCGCGAGCCCACGGGCTATGGACACAGATTCGAAAGATTGGACTCGCCGCTCATGAAAATCGCCCTTCTCGGCTACGGCACGGTCGGCCGTGGCGTCGACCAGATCATCCGCGACCGCGTGGGCTCAGTCGAGGTCGCTCGCATTCTGGAGCTGCCCGACCGCCTGAGTGATCCCCGCATGACCTCTGATTACAGCGAGATCGTGTCGGACCCGGACATCGACCTTGTGGTCGAGTGCATGGGCGGGGTAGAACCGGCGCACACCTTCATCATGCGCGCGCTCGCCTCCGGCAAGCACGTCGTCACCTCCAACAAGGCCGTCGTCGCCGCGCACTTCGCCGAGTTCGCCGAGGCTGCCCTCTATAACCGAGTGAGCCTCTTCATCGAGGCCTCGGTCGGCGGCGGCATCCCCTGGATCGCCGGTATCGAGAAGGCCCGCCGCATCGACGAGATCTCCTCTTTCAAGGGCATCATGAACGGCACCACCAACTACATCGTCTACCAGATGCTTAAGGACGGCGCCGAGTTCTCTGATGTCCTGGCCGAGGCCCAGGAGCTTGGCTACGCCGAGCGCGATCCCTCCGCGGACATCGACGGCATCGACGTCATGAACAAGACCATCATCACCGCCTCGGCGGCGTTCGACGTTGCCTGTACCCACGACCTGCCCGTTTCCGGTATCCGCAACCTCACCAAGGCCGATCTTGACCTCTTTGGCGAGCGCGGCCTCACGGTCAAGCTGCTCGGCCGCGGCGTCCAGAAGGACGGCGCCTACGCCGTCGCCGTGGAGCCCGTCGCCCTGCCCGCCGACTCGCTCGAGGCGCACGTGCCGTCCAACTTCAACCTCGTGACCCTCGACGGCCAGACGGTCGGCGAGCTCAAGTTCTACGGCCAGGGCGCGGGCAGCCTTCCCACGGGCAACGCCATCGTCCAGGACGTTCTCGATTGCGCCGCGGGACGCCGCCCTGTATACGACTTCTCTCGCGGGCTCGAGTACGCGCCCGAGCTGCTTCGCGGCGATTATGTGCTTCGCAGCTCCGAGCAGCCGGCAGGCTCCGAGCCCTTCGCGCCCGGCGCCTGGCTTCTTCGCGACATCACGGCGGTCGACGCTCGCGCCGCCCTCGATGCCGCGATCGAGTCCGACCCCAGCTCTTTCATGGCAGCCCTCGTGTAAGCAGAACGGATACCTTCACAGATGATCAAGATCGCAAAGTTCGGCGGCTCGTCCGTCGCCTCCGCCGAGCAGTTCAAAAAGGTCAAGGGCATCGTTGAGTCCGACCCCGACCGCAAGTTCGTTGTCGTCTCCGCCTCCGGTAAGCGCTTCTCCGGGGACAACAAGATCACCGATCTTCTTTTGCTCGTGAACGCGCACATCCAGTACGGCGTCGACTGCACCTCTCTTCTTGGCGACATACAGCGCCGCTACCAGGACATCGTCGATGAGCTCGGCCTCAAGTGGCCGCTCGCGGACAAGTTCCAGGCCTTCGCGAACAACATCAAGAATCACTCTCCCGAGTACGTGGTCTCCCGCGGCGAGTGGTTCACCGCCAACCTCATGGCGGAGTACCTCGGCATGCCCTTCGTCGACGCCGCTGACGTCGTCGTGTTTCACCACGACGGATCGGTCGACATGGAGCGCACCGCCGCTCGCCTCAAGGACGTTATGGTCCGCAAGGGCTCCTTCGTGCTTCCCGGTTTCTACGGCGCCACGGTCGATGGCCAGATCAAGCTCTTCCAGCGGGGCGGCGGCGACATCACCGGCGCCATCCTCGCCCGCTGTGTCGACGCGAACCTCTACGAGAACTGGACCGACGTGTCGGGTTTCCTTTCCGCCGACCCGCGCATCGTCGATCACCCGCGCTCCATTCGCCGCATCACCTTCGACGAGATGCGCGAGCTCTCCTATATGGGCGCCTCGGTTCTTCAGGAGGAGGCCATCTTCCCGGTTCGCGAGGTCAATATCCCCATCCAGATCAAAAACACCAACCGTCCCGCCGACGAGGGCACCATCATCCGCGAGAACGCCGAGGCGGGCGAGGACGAGCACCTCATCACGGGCATTGCGGGTAAGAAGGACTTCATCAGCGTCCACATAAAGAAGGCGCACATGTCCAACGAGGTCGGCCTTGTGCGCAAGACGCTTGCCATCTTCGAGCGCTACAACGTCTCGGTCGAGCATATCCCCACCGGCGTCGACTCTTTCGGCGTCGTCGTCAACAGTGCCGACGTGCGCGACTCCATCTATTCCATCATCTCGGACATCCGCAAGGAGATCCGTCCCGACGACATCAGCATGGTCGATAAGCTCGCGCTTATCTCTGTCGTCGGCCGCAACATGTCGAAGCGCTCCGGCACCTCCGGCAAGATTTTCGGAGCGCTCGGCGAGGCTGGCATCAACATCCGCATGATCACGCAGAGCTCCCAGGAGATCAGCATCATCATGGGCGTGAACAACGAGGACTTCGACCGTGCCATCAAGGTCATCTACGAGCGCTTTGTTCGTGACGAGGTCATTCAGCTCTCCGATATGTAACCCAAGGTATCCAAGTATTCCGAAAGGACAACACCATGGCAGGCAAGGTAGTCGCAATCCTCGGCGCTACAGGCGTCGTCGGAACCCAGATGCTCGAGTGTCTCGAGGAGCGTGATTTTCCCGTCGAGAAGCTCGTCCCGCTCGCCTCTGCCCGGTCCGTCGGCAAGACCGTGAGGTTCCGCGGCGAGGACGTTGCCGTGCAGCTTGCCTGCCCGGATGCCTTCGAGGGCGTTGACGTCGTCCTCGGCGCCGCCGGCGACGAGGCCGCCAAGGAGCTTCTTCCCGAGGCCGCCAAGCGCGGCGCTGTGTGCGTGGACAACTCGCACGCGTTTCGCCTCGACGAGGACGTGCCCCTTGTTGTCCCTGAGATCAACGCTGCTGATATTGAAAACCACCCGCGCAACATCATCGCGAACCCCAACTGCGCAACCATCATCGGCCTCGTGCCGACGTTTCCGCTTCACCAGGCCGCCGGCCTGAAGCGCCTGATCGTCTCGACCTATCAGGCCGCCTCCGGCGCGGGGCTTCCGGGTCTCACGGAGCTCGAGCGCGAGAGCCGCGTGCTCGCCGAGGGCGGTGAGGTGGGGGAGACCAAGCCCTTCGCTTATCAGCTCGCCTATAACCTCATTCCGCAGATCGGCGGCTTCAAGGACGAGGCTTACACGTCCGAGGAGCTGAAGATGCAGAACGAGGGCCGTAAGATCATGCACCTGCCCGAGGTCCGCGTTAACTGCACCTGTGTCCGCGTCCCCGTCATGCGCTCTCACTCCGAGAGCATCACCGCTGAGTTTGAGCGTCCGATCTCGCCTGATGAGGCGCGCGAGATTCTCGCGTCCGCGCCCGGCGTCAAGGTCGTCGACGACCCGGCGAAGCTTGAGTACCCGATGCCGCTCGACACCTCCGACCAGGACCTGGTGTACGTTGGCCGCATTCGCCGCGACCTCTCGGCTCCCGACGGCGTGAACTCGCTCACCTTCTGGTGCTGCGGCGACCAGATTCGCAAGGGCGCCGCCACGAACGCTGTTCAGATCGCCGAGTACCTGGTGTAATCGCGCTGCTTGACTTGAGCAATTTTGGGGGCCCTTTAGGCGACGGATGCCTAAGGGGCCCTACGTTGTTAAAGACGGCGAAGCCATTCCGACATGAGCGCGCAAAACAGCACAGGCTGCTCGAACTGAAGGTTGTGCCCCGCGATATCGAGGATCGCCATGGTTCCTCTCGTGAGCTTGGGAAGAAGCCTCGATTGGTCGAGATAGCCCACCATCGAGTCTTGGCGTCCGCAGACCATAAGGCTCGGCTTATCGAAGTCCGGACCTTTCAGGAACTCCGATGCGCCGTGAGTGAGCGGAAAGTTCCTGTCCACGGCTTCTAAGAACGATGGGTTCGCGTTGGCAAAGCCGGGGGCCTCCTCGCCGCGGAACCGCAGCCAGGCGTCGCGGTCGGCTCGCACGGCGTTCTGCAGGAAGCTCTCGCGCTCGGCGTCGGTGAGCGTCAAGAGAAACGCCTCGTCCTTCAGAATCACTCCGCCTTCCTCTGCGCGGCGCCCTTCCAGGCTGTCGACGGTCAACGGACAGATGAGCGCGGACCCCAGGAGCCTCTCGGGACAGGAGGTCATCATGCCTAGGGCGATGTAGCCGCCGTATGATTGCCCCACGACGGCGAATTCCTTGCCCGGGGCTATCTCATCCATGACCGCGATCGACTCTTTGAGGATGGCGTCGCTCGAGGCGAGCGAGAGCGGCGCATCGTTTGAGCGGCCGTGCCCGGGCAGGTCGACGTATACGCGAAATACCATTTCCTCCATGCCGGCCGCCTCTATCGCCGGCTCCATGCAGCCGCGCATGAGCTCGAGCTGGCATCCGAATCCGTGCAGCATGAGCATGGGGATGCCGTCCTTCGGGCCTTTCACCTCGTAGTGCATCTCTACCTCCCACCTGCCATTTCGGCCTGTCTGATTTGGCAGTCGTTTTTGCTTGTCTGGTTCAGCGCGTGTGCGATACTGCTCAACAGTCTAATGAGAAAGGAAGGCCCCATGGCTCTTCTATCCACGTATTACCTCCCCGGCCTGTATGTCGAGGACCACGCCATTGATGTCCCCCTCGACTGGAGGGGCACGAGCCCCGCGCTTTATGCCGGCCTCGACGACCCCAGGCCCTCGAGGCTTTGCGCTGAATCCGCAGCTCTTGAGCCGGACCCGGCGTTCGCTGGCAAGAAGATCCGCCTCTTTTACCGTACGGTGTGCCTTCCCCAGAACGTCGGCCGGGATCTTCCCGTCATTGTGTACCTGCAGGGTGGCCCGGGCGGCGCTGGCCCTCGCGTGCTCGACGCCCAGAGCGACGGATGGCTCGCCGAGGCGGTCAAGCATTTCCGCGTCGTCCTTCCCGACCAGCGCGGCACGGGGCGCTCGTCTGCCGTGGACGGTCATCGGATGGATCGGCTGCGCGAAGAGGCGCTCGCCTGCGGAGCCGAACCGGCCTGCCTTCAGGCGAATTACCTTAAGCGTTTTCTGGCCGACTCGATCGTCCGTGACTTCGAGTACCTCCGCTTGACCGACTTTGCCGGGGCCCGTTGGGTTACGTTGGGGCAGAGCTACGGCGGCTTCCTCACGCTGTGCAACCTCAGCACCTTTCCTCATGGCGTCGCGGCCGCCTTTGTGGGCGGCGGCATTCCCCATGTGCCGGCGAGCGCCAAAGACGTGTACGCCCATACCTTTCCTCGCATGGTTTCAAAGACGGGTGCGTGGTACAAAAAGTACCCTGCGGATAAGGAGCGCGTAGACCTGCTCGCCGACAGGCTCTCCGCGGGAGACGTCCTGCTTCCCGACGGCAGCCCCTTCTCGGTGCGTCGCCTTCAGCTGTGCGGCGGCGGGCTCGGGATGAAGCCCGCACCCGAGCGGCTCCACAACCTTCTCGACCTTGCGTTCTCGGACAGCGACGGTAGCGCCCAATCCGCCCTTGACGCCGCTGACGGAGACCCTTCCAAGGTGTACGTGAACAGGGGGTTCGCGGAGGGCGTTCAGACGCTCACGGGCTCTGCGGCAGATCCGCTCTACTGGACCCTGCAGGAGTTCATCTATGCCGACGGAAAGCTCGACGAGCCTATTCGATGGGCGGCCGCCCATGAGGCCGAGGCGCGCCCTGAGTTCTCTGAGTCGGCTCGTCCGCTCATGTTCTTCGGTGAGGCAATGTTCCCTTGGATGTTCCAAGAAGATCCGGCACTTAAGCCTTTTGCCGCCGCAATGGGCGTGCTTATGGAAGATACCGAGTTCGGCGCATTGTACGACACGGATGCGCTTGCGGCAAATGAGGTGCCGCTCCGCTGCGCCGTGTACTTCGACGATCTGTATGTGGACTCGGGGTTGCAGCTCGACACCCTCTCGCGTGTGGGAAACAGCCGGGCCTGGGTCACAAATGAGTTCGAGCACGATGGGCTTCACGGCGAGGTTGTCTTCAGGCGGCTGTTTGAGGAAGCGCGCGACCACGGTGACCTTGAGCAGGTGTTGTGCTAAGGCTTGCAACAAGCAGAGCTTGTACCAACACTAGGCACAAGCTCTCAGCTCACCGCTTTGCATAAGGCTTGCACCAACCTATAAGATGGCGAGTCCCTGCCAGCCACACAAGCTTCGGCAGGGACTCGCTTTTCCCTGAATTTATGGCCTTGCGGTAAACCAAATTAATTGAATTTACAGTTCGTCGGGTAAGGTTGTCGTTAAAACGACGAGAGGGGCATCAGTGGCAAGCGAGCGGTGGACAGAGACCTTGAAGCGCTACTCCGCGCTGCAGAGCACCTACGGGCGCGCGCTGAGGCTTGCCCTCGGGGGCTCCGTGATCTCCGCTACCGAGACAGAGGGCGGCTTCGGCTCGACCGTTGGGCTCATCGGGCGCGTGGCCGCATCCGATGGTGGTTGCTACTCTGTCGGCGTCGATCTCGACCTGGAGGCATGCGACGTCCTCGATTTTTCCTGCACCTGCCCGGCCTCCGCGAACTATGGCGGTATGTGCAAGCACGAGATCGCCCTTGCCCTGTCCTACCTCGGAGCCGATGTCGCTCTAGCGTGGCCTACCGTGACGGCCGGCCCCCAACGCGCGACCGAGCTCCCCTCGAGCAGCTCTGTCAGCGATCTTCTCCATTGCGCGAGCGAGCGAAGGCTATCCGAGGCCGCCGCACGTCGCGCGCGTCGCCTCAATGCTCCCGAGTCGACCATGCGGGCAAGCCTTGCCGTGTCTTTGGTCCACCCTCCTCGCGCTTTCGATTCCGACTCGCTTGCGCTTAAGCTGGCGGTTCGCAGGGGCTCTGCGAGCTACGTAGTCAAGAACGTCTCGGAAATCGTTCGCGCCTGGCGCCGCGGCTCCGAGATCGCCTATGGCAAGAAGCTCACGCTGGCCCACACCCGAGATTCCTTCGATGAGCGATCGGCGCAGCTTCTAGACATCGTTGGTCGCATCGTCTACACCCAGCGTGCGCTCTATGTTTCTCGCTGGGACTACGTAGGAGGCGGGCGCGGCACTGATATCAAGGAACTCCCTCTCTCGGACGCAGATGTCTGCGACGTCCTTGACGTCATGCAAGGCTGCGAGGTCACCTTGGACGCTTGCCACAGATCCGCCGGTCGCTGGGGCTCTCGGACCAAAACCGTCTCGAGCACCCTGCTCGTGGGGGAGGGCGACCCGAAGATCGCCTGCGCCATAGAGCCCTCCCCATCGGGGGGCTACGACATCACCCTTCCCGAGGGCCTTCGTTTCTTTGTTTCCGGCAAGAAGTGCTATGCGCTCGAGGGCGCCAGGCTCCTCAGGACCACCGAAGCCTTTGCCGTCGAGGCTGCGCCAGCGCTCGCTGCGCTTTGCGCCTCTTCCTCGGCGCCCCATGTGAGCAGTGACGATGCGGCTGAGTTCTGCAGGTCTTTGCTGCCTGCGCTGCGGACGTGGACCGAGCTCGACGTCCCCTCGCCCCTTGAGGGGCTTGATCCTCCCGAGGCTGAGTTCAGCTTCCGCATTGGGTTGGAGGACGGGGTGGTCTCATGCGCCGCCGAGGTCTCTTACGGTGATTGGTCTGCCCCGATCGGCGGCGGCTCCACGCCCGGTCAGCCTGCTCGCGACCTCGTGTCGGAGTACCACGCCATTGAAGTCCTCGAGGATTACTTTCCGCTCGTGGACGGGCGGCACGCCTTTGACGAGGCGGACGACGAGCTGCTATTTCGCCTGCTCACCGATGGACTCGCTGAGCTGAGGGAGCTTGGCGAGGTCCTTCTCTCCGTGCAGCTGCGTGGAATCAAGGTGCGCTCCTCGCCGAGTCTTTCGGCTAGCGCGAAGGTCAAAAGCGGGCTTCTTGATGTGGAGCTGGGGGCAAGCGGGCTCACCCAACGTGAGCTGTTGGACTACCTCGAGGGTTTCAAGAGGAAGCGGCGCTATGTGCGCCTCTCGACGGGCGACATCGTGCGTATCGGAGAGAATCTCAAGGTGGCCGCCTCGCTTGCCGACGGCCTCGGCGTCGATGTCAACGAGCTCGCCGCGGGCGGCGTCGGGCTGCCGAGCGCCCGCGCCCTGCTCGTGGACGCTTTGCTGCAGAATGCCCGGAACGTTCGTCTGGCCCGCGACTCCGGGTTCAGGAGGCTCGTCCGCGACTTCAACTCGTATTCCGATGCGGATATCGAGGTGCCCTGTGGCCTTCAGGCCGAGCTGCGGGGGTATCAGGAGGACGGTTTCAGGTGGCTCGGAACCTTGGAGCGCATGGGTTTCGGGGGGATCCTTGCCGACGACATGGGCCTGGGCAAGACGTTGCAGGTTATCGCCCATATCCTTGCTCGCAAGGAAGAAGGGGCGGCGGGTTGCTCGCTGATCGTGTGCCCTGCGTCGCTTGTATACAACTGGATGAGCGAGCTTGCGCGGTTCGCCCCCGGCCTTCGCTGCGTCGCCGTGGTGGGGTCGAAGGCCTCGCGTGCCGAGCGCATCGGCTCTGGCGCCGGCATTGACGTTCTTGTGACCTCATATGACCTGTTGCGACGCGATGTCGAGATTTACTCTGGGCGTCACTTCGCGCGCGTGGTTCTTGATGAGGCCCAGTACATAAAGAATCCGAAAGCGCAGGTCACCAAGTGCACTAAGTGCCTTGACGCCGACGCGCGCTTTGCCTTGACGGGAACGCCGATCGAGAATCGCCTGGCGGAACTTTGGAGCATTTTCGATTTCCTCATGCCCGGCTACCTCGGGTCTCGCGACGAGTTCGCCAAGCGTTACGAGAGCCCCGTCGAGGCTCGCGAGCACGATGCCTCGATCCTGCTTCAATGCGCGATCGGTCCCTTTGTCCTTCGTCGTCTCAAGGCCGAGGTCCTTGCCGAGCTTCCCGAAAAGATCGAGAGCGTCGTCTATGCGCAGATGGAGCCCAAGCAGAGGAAGCTCTATCTCGCCTCCGAGGATCGCCTTGCTCTTCAGATTCAGCACCAAGAGGATATAGAGCTCAAGAGAGATAAGATTAAGATTTTGGCTGAGCTCACCAAGTTGCGGCAGATCTGCTGCGACCCGAGCCTGTGCTTTGAGGGGTATGACGGCCCGTCCGCGAAGCTTGAGACCTGCACGGAGCTTGTCTTCCAGGCGATCGATGGCGGGCACAGAGTGCTCTTGTTCTCTCAGTTCACGACAATGCTCGACATCATCGAAAAGAGATTGGCCTCCAAGGGGGTCTCAACCCTCATGCTCACGGGGTCGACGACCAAAGAGGCGCGCGAGAGGCTCGTCAGGAGATTCCAGGCGGGGGATGGCGACGTGTTTCTTATCTCGCTTAAAGCGGGCGGCGTAGGCCTCAACCTCACATCCGCGGACGTCGTCATCCACTACGACCCCTGGTGGAACACCGCTGCGCAGGATCAGGCGACCGACCGCGCTCACCGCATTGGCCAACGACGCGATGTGAGTGTCTTTAAACTCATTGTTGGCGGGACTATCGAGGAGAGGATCTTGGGCATGCAGGAGGCAAAGCGTGACCTTGCAAAGAGCGTTCTCACTGGTGAAGGCGTCAAATCCGCGCTTCTTACACGCGAAGAAATCCTCGCCCTTCTTGGTAATTCCTAGAGCGCCGAAAACTTTTTTTGGAATTCGGCAAAAAAGTCCTTGCATCGACCTCAAAGAGTTTGCATAATAAACGAGCTGCCTGACGAGGGAAGCAAATGGTGGGTGTAGCTCAGTTGGTAGAGCGACGGACCGTGGCTCCGTAGGTCGAGGGTTCGAGACCCTTCACCCACCCCATTCAACAGAATATGGATCGTTAGCTCAGCTGGTAGAGCAGGGGACTCTTAATCCCAAGGTCCAGGGTTCGAACCCCTGACGATCCACCATTCTATGGATCGTTAGCTCAGCTGGTAGAGCAGGGGACTCTTAATCCCAAGGTCCAGGGTTCGAACCCCTGACGATCCACCATTTTTAAATTGACGGACGCTTCTGCGTCCGTTTTTTGTTAGCCGTAGACAATGCTTCATATCGCTATGTGAGGCGTTTAATGGCATTGATGCTGGAAGGGGTCTTCTGCTTATGGGTCCTGTTCATGGCTTGTCGCTCATTAAAGATGCCCTCGCGCCAGATCTGCGATTCGTGGAAAAGACCGTCGAAGATCGTCTTCGCTGGCGGGGGAAGATATTTGAGGCAAGAACGCTGGATGTTCTTCTTCCCGATGGGTCGAGCGGCTACCGCGAAGTCGTGCGTCACCATGGCGGTGCCGGTGTTGTTGCGCTCGACGACGATGGACGTATCTGTTTGGTTCGCCAATATCGCGTCGCCCTTGGCCGAATGACACTCGAGATTCCTGCCGGCAAGCTTGAGCCGGGGGAGGATGGGGTCTCCTGCGCGGCAAGGGAGCTCGCTGAGGAGACGGGGCTTCTCGCTGGGCGTTTAGAGCGCCTGGTGTGTGTTTTCGGTTCCCCGGGGTTTACCGATGAGCAAACCGAGGTCTTCTTGGCCCGCGATTTATCACAAGGCGTTGCCTCTCCCGACAAGGACGAGCTCGACGAGTGCATCTGGGTTCCCTTACAAGACGTAGTGGACGCGGCTCTCCGGGGTTTAATCCAAGACGGAAAGACGGTGTCGGGGGCGCTCGCGGCGAAAGCTCTTCTCGTATCGGACCGATAGATGTTAAAATAAATCACGATTGCGCCGTTAGCCCAGTTGGATAGAGCAACGGACTTCTAATCCGAAGGTCGGGGGTTCGAATCCCTCACGGCGCACCAAAGCATTTCTGTAGGTCGAAGCTGTCTAGAGCTTCGACCTTTTTAATGCCACGATTCCCCTGCGTCTTACGATGGCGGAGGTGGCTCCTAACTGCGATTCAAGCGTGTTTATGGTCTTGTTTAGCCATTTGCAAGCAAAATCTCGATATCTTTCTTGCGTATTCAAGCGGTTCATGGCCTATTTCTGACCGTTCGCCGAATGAGAGTTGCGGATTTGAGGATGAATTCAAAAAACGATCCAGCTTGTGTCTATTTTGTTGTGACAAGAGCGCCGGCTTTGCGGCATACTGGAATCTGTCGCATCCTGTCGGAAGGAGTACGCGTGATTTACACGATGACGTTGAACCCTGCCCTTGATTACGTCATGCACCCGCTGACGCTCGATATGGGCTACACCAACAGGTCCTCGAGCGAGGAGCTGCACTGCGGTGGCAACGGTATCAACATTTCCACCCTGCTCAAAGAGGTCGGCACCCCCAGCATCGCAATGGGCATCGCCGCCGGCTTCACCGGTGATTACCTGCTCAAGAGGCTTCAGGAGAAGGGTATCTCCTCGAACTTCGTGTGTCTTGACAACGGTTTCACCCGCATCAACGTCAAGCTCAACGGCATCGTCATGACGATGTGCAACGGCATGGGCCCGAAGATCTCCGAGAAGAAGGTCTATGAGCTGCTCGATCGTATGGACGTTATTGGCGCAGGCGACACGCTCGTTCTCACGGGCTCCATCCCGAACTCGTTGCCGTCCGATATGTACGACCAGATCATGAAGCGATTCGCCGGTCGCGGAATCCAGTTCGTCGTCGACGCACCCGGCCAGCTGCTCATGGATTCTCTGCCGGCTCACCCGTTCCTCATCAAGCCCAACAACCATGAGGTCGGTCGTATCTACGGCGTCAACATCGAGAGCCCCGAGGAGTGCATGCCCTACGCGCACAAGCTCCAGGAGGAGGGCGCCCGCAACGTCATCATTTCGTGCGGCGGCCACGGCTCTCTGCTTCTTGACGAGAACGGCGCCGAGCACATCGTGCCTACGGCTCGAATCCGCCTCGTGAACGCCACCGGCGCCGGCGACTCCATGGTCGGCGGCTTCCTGTCGATGGTGACGCGCGGCGCCGACTACGATACCGCCCTCGTTTTCGCCTCGGCCTGCGGCACCGCTACCGCGGCCTCCAAGGGCATCGCGAACCGCAACAAGATCAATCGCGTCGTTACCGCGCTCTACAAAAAGATGGGCCGCGCGATTCCCGGCATCATCGCCAACGACATGCAGATCGCCAAGGACGCCGCCGCTGCTCGCGAGGTCGACAGCAAGCAGCAGGAGGCGGCCGCGCAGTTCGAGGCCGCCAAGGGCATCGCCGGCGGTAACTAAGGCTCCAATGCGTCGGGGCTCATGGCCCCGACGTGGGCAATAAGGGAAGAGGCCGCATCTGCGGCCGGAATGTAGGGGGACAAAATGTACGAGGGAGTTAACGCATCTGACGGCATCGGCATCGGCGTCGCGCGCGTCGCCGTCGAGCCTGACCTGAGCTTCACGCCTCACGCGCCCGAGGACGCGAAGGCCGAGGAGGAGCGCTATCAGGCCGCCGTCGCCAAGTTCATCGACCAGACTAACGCCCAGATTGAGCGCATGACCGCTACCGTCGGCCCCGAGGCCGCGGCGATCATGGGCGCCCACATCGAGTTTGCCGAGGATGAGGGCATCAAGGACATGGTCAACGGCTCCATCGAGAGCGGCATGTGTGCCGAGCAGGCCGTCTCCGAGGCTTACGACATGTACTACAACATGTTCGCCAACATGGAGGACGAGCTGTTCCGTGAGCGCGCCGCCGATGTCGCCGACGTCAAGACTGGCTTGCTCGCCGACCTTCTTGGCCAGGAGCTGGTCGACCTCTCCACGCTTCCGGAGAACTCCATCGTCGTCGTGCGCGAGCTCACTCCGTCCATGACCGCGGATATCGATAAGGACAACGTCGCCGCCATCATCACCGAGACCGGCGGCCGCACCTCCCACTCCGCCATCATCGCCCGTGCTCTCGAGATTCCGGCCGTTCTTTCGGTCGCGGATGCCACGACGAACATCAAGACCGGCGACATGGTCGTCGTCGACGGCACCAACGGCAAGGTCATCGCTCAGCCGTCCGACCACGACCTCGAGCACTACCGCGCCAAGGCCAAGCAGTACGCCGAGGAGAAGGTTGCCCTGGAGGCGTATCGCGGCAAGGAGACCGTGACTGCCGACGGTGACAAGAAGCTCCTCGTCGCCAACATCGGCAATCCCGATGACGCCAACGTCGCCGCCGAGCACGACTGCGAGGGCGTGGGCCTGTTCCGCTCTGAGTTCCTCTTCATGGACTCGAAGGAGCTCCCGACCGAGGATGAGCAGTTCGCTGCTTACCAGAAGGTCGCCCTGCGCATGAAGGACCAGCCGGTCATCATCCGCACCCTTGACGTTGGCGGCGACAAGGAGATCCCTTATCTCCACCTTGTGAAGGAAGAGAACCCCTTCATGGGTTACCGCGCCGTTCGCTACTGCCTGAACAATCCGGATCAGTACAAGGTCCAGCTCACGGCTCTTCTGCGCGCCTCCGCTTTCGGCGACATCAAGATCATGGTTCCGCTCGTGACCAACCTTGACGAGATCCGTCAGGTCAAGGCTCTCGTCAAGGAGTGCATGGCCGATCTTGACGCGCGCGGCGTTTCCTACAACAAGAACATTGAGGTCGGCACCATGATCGAGACGCCCGCGGCGTCCCTGATCGCTGATGACCTTGCTGCCGAGTGCGACTTCTTCTCCATCGGCACCAACGACCTCATCGGCTACACCATGTGCGCCGACCGTGGCAACGATAAGGTCGCCTACCTCTACGAGGTTTACCAGCCTGCCGTGCTTCGCTCCCTCAAGCGCATCATCGAGGAGGGCAACAAGGCTGGCATCATGGTCGGCATGTGCGGTGAGGCCGCGGCCGACCCGCTGCTCATCCCGATCCTGCTCTCCTTCGGCCTGGGTGAGTTCTCCGTGTCTGCGCCGTCCATCCTTCGCACCCGTCGCATCATCTCCGAGTGGACCAAGGCCGAGGCCGATGCTCTTGCCGAGAAGGTCATGAAGCTCAAGACCGCGACTGAGGTCAAGGCCATGCTTCAGGCTGCTGCCAAGTAAGCTGCTCGTCGTAGGCCTATCTTCGTTGGGGCTTTAACGCGAATCGCCTCCTGCTTCTCGATTCTCGAGAAGCAGGAGGCGATCTTTTATTCGTGCGACTGCGAGGTGTTTGCGGGTTTTGCGCTTTTGACTTGCCTAAGTTGTCAGTATCAATCCACCAGCCCCTCGAATCTACTGAAACCGAGGAAAGATCACGTTGATGGCGGCGGGAACAACGTCCACGATGAAGTCGTTGCCGCGGAGCATCTCCCCATCGACTTGACATGGGGGCTCGACCTCGAAATGGAGCTCTGCGTGGCGTAGGCGTCTTGTGTGAACGACCTTCGAGAGTGTGTGCCTTCCCACGCGCGCCAATCCCAGGAGCGTCATGAGTTTCGGCAGCTTCGGAAGTTTTACGTTGTAGCACGTGTCGAGATAACCGTCGGAAGGATCGGCCTCAGGGCATATTTTGAAGCCGCCTCCGTAGGTTGGGCCCACCTGGATGGCGAAGATGATGCTGCAAAGGTCGACGGGGTCATCCTCATCGAATGAGACAGAGACCTTAAAGCCCTCTTTTGCCTCCGACAAGATCTTGATCGCCGATCGTATAAACAGCTCCTCGCCCACCTGGGTTGTTCCCTCGGCGCGTTTTATCGTTGTGTCGTTTGCGATCGCTGCGTCGAGCCCGAACGAGAGGGTCTCCATGAAGTGGACGCCATTTACGAGACCCAGGTCGCAAGGACGCGCAATGCCGCGCACAAGCTGCGCGAGCGCTCCCTGCACGTCGTTTTTTCTCATTCCGAGAGTTCGCGCGTAGTCATTTCCCGATCCCATGGGGATAATGCCGAGCTGAGGTCGAGCCTCTCTTTGAATTCCCATGAGCCCGTTTACGACCTCATGGATGATCCCGTCTCCGCCGAGTGCGAGAACGGTATCGTAGCCGGAAGCGGAGGCGGCCATTTCGATGGCATCTTCGGGTGCCGTTGTGCGGACTACCTCGAAACCGTTCGTTGCCGATGAGTAACTTTGGAGGAAGTCCTCGGCGAAGCGAGCGCCTTTCTCTCCGGCCCCGCTGTGCGCTGCCGGGTTTGCGATGACGAGCGTCTTTCCAAGAGGGGAGCGGGGCATGACAGGGCCTTTCTCCGGAATCGGTTTATTTGTGGCTATGGGCATTCTACGCGTAAGGCTTGCCCAAAGGTCAATTCTCGCGTATAGTAAATCCTCGGTTCCGGGGCGTGGCGCAGTTTGGTAGCGCATCTGCTTTGGGAGCAGAGGGTCGCTGGTTCGAATCCAGTCGCCCCGACCAACATACGCGGGTGTGGTTCAACGGTAGAACCTCAGCCTTCCAAGCTGATGACGCGGGTTCGACTCCCGTCACCCGCTCCAAACAAAACAGCAGGCCAGAGATGGTAAAGTCTCTGGCCTGCTTTGTTGTGGACTACTTGTCTAACTGTTTTCTGGATTTGGCGGGCCGCGGGGTGCCGGGCGCTCGGTTGCGGAGGGTTTTTGCGGTATCTCGGTGGCCGACCCATTTCTGAGCTGGCCATATGTACGCTGTGTTTCGGTGAGCGACCGAAAAAGTTACAGCTCGCATGCTGTGGTTTTACTAAAACCGCAACGCTCGTATTGTATCGACTTGGAATTTACGGCGCTCAAAGCAAGGCGCCGACAAACGACGATAGGAGAGAGCATGTCGTACTGCGACAACGTCCTGGCCACGCTTGAGGAGCGCTATCCCGAGCAGAAGGAGTTCCTTCAGGCCGCAACCGAGATCCTCGGCACCCTGCAGCCCGCCCTTGATGCGCACCCCGAGTACGAGGAGGCCGCCATCCTTGAGCGCCTCGTTGAGCCCGAGCGCGTGATCATGTTCCGCGTGCCGTGGGTCGACGACTCCGGCAAGGTTCAGGTCAACCGCGGCTACCGCGTCGAGTTCAACTCCGCTATCGGGCCCTACAAGGGCGGCCTTCGCTTCAACCCGACCGTCACCCTCGGCATGCTCAAGTTCCTCGGCCTCGAGCAGATCCTGAAGAACTCCCTCACCACGCTTCCCATGGGCGGCGGCAAGGGAGGCTCCGATTTCGACCCCAAGGGCAAGTCCAACAACGAGATCATGCACTTCTGCCAGTCTTTCATGACCGAGCTGTATCGTCACATCGGCCCCAACACCGATGTCCCCGCCGGCGACCTTGGCGTCGGCGGCCGTGAGGTCGCCTACCTGTTCGGTCAGTACAAGCGCCTGCGCAACGAGTGGACCGGCGTGCTTACCGGCAAGGGCCTTTCGTTCGGCGGCTCGCTTGCCCGCACCGAGGCCACCGGCTACGGCCTCGTCTACTTCGTCGACGAGTACCTCAAGAGCAACGGCGACTCCTTCGAGGGCAAGAACGTCGTCGTCCACGGCTCCGGCAACGTCGCCATCTACGCCATCCAGAAGGTTTCCCAGTTCGGCGGTAAGGTCCTTGCCTGCTCCGACACCAAGGGCTGGGTCGAGGACCCCGACGGCATCGACTACAAGGTGCTCGAGGGCATCTACAACATGAAGCGCTCCGGCCACGACAAGGGCGTCTCGCTCGCGATGTACGTCGACGAGCGTCCGAACGCCACTTGGCACGCCGAGGACGGCCGCGGCTGCTGGAAGGTCCCCTGCGACATCGCGCTTCCCTGCGCCCGTGAGAACACCCTGCTCCTCGAGGATGCCAAGGCCCTCGTCGCCAACGGTGTCAAGGTCGTGGGCGAGGGCGCCAATATGCCCACCTCGATCGAGGCGACCGAGTACTTCCAGGCAAACGGAGTGGCCTTCATGCCCGGCAAGGCCGCGAACGCGGGCGGTGTGCTTGTTTCCGGCCTCGAGATGAGCCAGAACGCTGAGCATCTCTCTTGGACTTTCGAGGAGGTCGACGGCAAGCTCGAGCAGCTTATGCGCGGCATGTTCCACAACGTCGACGACACGGCAAAGAAGTACGGCCACGCCGGCAACTTCGTTATGGGTGCCAACATCGCTGGCTTTGAGAAGGTCGCCGATGCCATGCTCGCTCAGGGTGTCTGCTAATCAGCCCCTTCCTTGGTATTTATTGCGCCGTCCGGTTTCCCGGGCGGCGCTTTTCTTTCCCCGGGGTATCTGCGTGTCCTTACATTCTGTTAGGTAAACTAACATAATTGCAGCATCTACCTGCGGTTTCTTGTGTGTAAAGTCGGGACATCGCCGCCAATTTGCGGTAGTCGGCGGCTATACTGTCAGCCAGACCTTTAAGACGGTACGAGAGACCGAAAAGGCGTCCACAACGTATTCGCGCGTGCCTTCTCGGAGTCATGCCCTTTGGGCTTACTCCGTTTTTTATGGCTCGTGCGGGCCCAATGGGCGCGAACGGAAAGGACGGTGTTGCGTTGAACCTTTTGGTTGACGGCGGCAAGCATCCCAAGGCGCTTCTTGCGCTCGAGGACGGTAGTTATTTCTTCGGGCGCTCCGCGGGCGCGGAGGGCGAGACGTTCGGCGAGGTGGTGTTCAACACCTCGATGATCGGATATCAGGAAATCGCCTCCGACCCCTCATATGCCGGTCAGATCGTTACTCTTACCTATCCGCAGATCGGAAACTACGGTATCAACGAGAAGGACATGCAGGCTTCGGAGCTTCACCTTGCCGGCCTCATTGTCCACGACATGTGCTATGAGCCGAGCAACTGGCAGTCCGTCATCTCCTTTCCCGACTTCCTAGCGGAGCGCGGCGTCGTCGCCATCGAGGACATCGATACCCGCGCGCTGACGCTCAAGATCCGCGAGGGCGGCGCCTGCAAGGCCGCCATCTCGACCACCGACCTCGACCCCGAAAGCCTGGTTGCCCGAGTTCGCGCCTCCGAGCCCATTTCCGAGCACAATTACGTCGCCGACGTCTCCTGCGACGAGACCTACGTGGTGCCTGCCGCGGGCGAGTGCCGCCACAAGGTGGTCGCCTACGACTGCGGCGAGAAGCGCGGCATCGCCAAGCGTCTGGCCGCCGTCGGCTGTGAGGTCACCGTCGTGCCATGGGATACCCCAGCCGATAAAGCGCTCGCCATGAGTCCCGACGGAATCTTCTTCTCCAACGGCCCCGGAGACCCCGAGAGCGTTCCTCCCGTGGTCGACGCCGTCCGCGCCTGCCTCGGTAAGCTCCCCATCTTTGGCATCTGCCTCGGCAACCAGGTCATATCGATGGCTGCGGGCGCCGATATCGAGAAACTCCCCTACGGTCACCACGGCGGCAACGAGCCGGTTATGAACCTGCTCACCGGTAAGGTCGAGATCACCGCCCAGAACCACAACTACGGCCCCGTCTTCTCGACCTTCGGTCCCCTCATCCCCGAGCTCTCCGGCGGTGTGTCCGAGCATCCGAGCGACCTGCGCTTCTGGTCCGAGCGCCACATTGCCCCCGTTGTCCAGACGAAGGAGTGCGGGCGCGTGCGCCTGACCCACGTCAACCTCAACGACGGCACCCCCGAGGGCATCCAGTTCCTCGACATCCCCGCCTTCTCCATGCAGTACCACCCCGAGGCGAAGCCCGGCCCGAACGACTCCACCTACGCCTTCGCGGCGTTTGCTTGCCTCATGGACGGCGAGCCCGACTACCTTGCCATCGACGTCCGCGAGGGGAGGCGCTTCTAATGCCCAAGCGCACCGACATCAAGAAGATCCTCATCATCGGCTCCGGCCCCATCGTCATCGGCCAGGCCTGCGAGTTCGACTATTCCGGCACCCAGGCCTGCAAGGCCCTGCGCCAGGAGGGCTACGAGGTTGTCCTCGTCAACTCCAACCCTGCCACCATCATGACCGACCCGGAGACCGCCGACCGCACCTACATCGAGCCGATCACCGCCAACTCCGTGGCTAAGGTCATCGAGAAGGAGCGCCCCGACGCGCTTCTTCCCAACATGGGCGGCCAGACTGGCCTTAACTGCGCCGTTGCCCTTGCCCACGCCGGCGTTCTCGAGAAGTACGGCGTCGAGGTCATCGGCTGCGACATCGATTCCATCGAGACCGGCGAGGACCGAGAGCTTTTCGCCGCCGCGATGAAGGACATCGGCCTCGAGGTCGCTAAGTCCGGCATCGCCCACTCTATTGAGGAGTGCGAGGCCTGCGTCGACGATCTCGGAGGCTACCCCGTGGTCATCCGCCCGTCCTTCACGCTCGGCGGCGCCGGCGGAGGCATCGCCTACGACCACGAGGATCTGCTGCGCATTTGTGAGCAGGGCCTTGCCCTCTCGCCCGAGACCGAGGTCCTCGTCGAGCAGTCCATCGAGGGCTGGAAAGAGATCGAGATGGAGGTCATGCGCGACGTCGCCGGCAACGGCGTCATCGTCTGCTCCATCGAGAATCTCGATCCCATGGGCGTCCACACCGGCGACTCGATCACCGTCGCGCCGTGCCAGACCCTGAACGACTACGAGCTCCAGCGCCTGCGCGACTACTCCATCGCGATTCTCGAGCGCGTCGGCGTCGCCTGCGGCGGTTCCAACGTCCAGTTTGCCGTGAACCCCGAGGACGGCCGCGTCATCGTCATCGAGATGAACCCGCGCGTCTCCCGTTCCTCCGCCCTGGCCTCCAAGGCCACCGGCTTCCCCATCGCGAAGATGGCGGCTCTTCTTTCCGTGGGCTACACCCTCGACGAGATCCAGAACGACATCACGCACTCCACCCCGGCGTGTTTCGAGCCCTCCATCGACTACTGCGTGGTCAAGGTCCCGCGCTTCGCCTTCGAGAAGTTCAAGGGCGCGTCCGATCGCCTCTCCACGCGTATGAAGGCCGTGGGCGAGGTCATGGCTATCGGCTCCACCTTCGAGGAAGCCATGCAGAAGGCCATGAGGTCGCTTGAGCAGGGGCACGCTGGCCTCGGCGCCGATGGCAACGACGACTTCGACGAGGAGAACTTCGCCGAGAAGGTCTCCAAGCCGACTCCTGAGCGCATCCTCTACGTCGCTGAGGCGCTCCGCCGCGGCTGGACCGTCGAAGAGCTCTTCGCCGCGACTAGGATCGACCAGTGGTTCCTCCACCGCATCGCCGACATCGTGACCGCCGAGAAACGCATCCGCGAGCTCGGGCTTTCCGGCCTCGACGCCGACCACATGCTCGCCGCCAAGCAGATGGGCTTCTCCGACGTCCAGCTTGCGCACCTCACCGGCCAGCGCGAGGACACGGTGCGCGCCGTCCGCGAGGTCCTCGGCGTTCGCCCGCTCGTGAAGACCGTCGACACCTGTGCCGGCGAGTTCTCGAGTCGCACTTCTTACCACTACTTCACTTACGAGCGCGGTGGCGCGTCCGAGTTCCACGAGGCGCACAAGCCCCGCGCCATCATCCTGTCGGCAGGCCCCAACCGTATCGGCCAGGGCATCGAGTTCGACTACTGCTGCTGCCACGCGGCGTACGCGCTCGAGGCCAAGGGCTATGAGACCGTTATGGTCAACTGCAACCCTGAGACCGTCTCGACCGACTACGACACCTCAGATCGTCTTTACTTCGAGCCGCTCACCTTCGAGGATGTCATGAACATCATCGAGGTCGAGCGTCCCGAGGGCGTCATCGTCACGCTCGGCGGACAGACCCCGATCAACCTCGCCAAGCGCCTGAAGGCCGCCGGCGTGCCCATCATGGGCACCCAGCCCGAGGCCATCGACCTGGCGGAGGACCGCGACCGGTTCGCGGCGCTTCTCGACAGGCTCGAGATCGCCTACCCGCCCTCGTCCACGGCGGAGACCGTCGATGAGGCCAAGTCGGTCGCCCGCCGCGTCGGCTACCCCTTGCTGGTACGCCCCAGCTACGTTCTCGGCGGCCGCGGCATGGGCATCGTCTACGACGACGCCGACCTGGTCAAGTACATGGCCGAGGCGACCAAGGTCAGCCCCGACCATCCCGTCTACCTCGACGCGTTCCTCGAGGACGCCATCGAGCTTGACGTTGACGCGCTCTGCGACGGCGAAGAGTGCTACGTCGGCGCCGTCCTTGAGCACATCGAGGAGTGTGGCATCCACTCCGGAGACTCCGCCTGCTGTTTCCCGCCCTTCTCGCTCTCCGACTCGATCGTAGCTAAGATCCGCGAGACCACCCGCAGGCTCGCCCTTTCCTGCCACATCCGCGGCCTTCTCAACGTCCAGTACGCCGTCCGCGACGAGCAGGTCTTCGTCATCGAGCTGAACCCGCGCGCGAGCCGCACGGTCCCGTTCTCCTCGAAGGCGACCGGCGTCTCGCTCGCCAAGTACGCCGTGCGCATCATGAGCGGCGAGAAGATCTCTGACCTTGGCCTTCCCGCCGAAGACGCCGATCGCGGCTACTACGCCGTCAAGGAAGCGGTCATGCCCTGGAGCCGCTTCCCCGGCGCTGACGTGACCCTCGGGCCCGAGATGAAGTCCACGGGCGAGGTCATGGGCCTCGACGTGACCTTCCCGAAGGCCTACGCCAAGACCCGCGAGGCCATCGACTACGATGTGCCCCAGTCCGGCACCGTCTTCCTCTCGGTGTGCGACCGCGACAAGCGATCCGTTGCCCCCGTCGCGCTCTCGCTTCTGCACCTTGGCTACAAGCTCGTCGCCACGAGCGGTACCGCGAAGACCCTGAAGGCCGCCGGCATCCCATGCGAGGTCGTCAAGCGCATTTCTGAGGGCAGTCCCAACGTCGCCGACATGCTCGCCGAGGGAAAGATCAGCTTTATGATCAACACCCCCCACGGCCACAGCTCACGCGGTGACGGCGCGATCCTGCGCTCGGAGGCCGTGAGCCGCGGCATCGACATGGCCACCACCATGTCCGGCGCCGTCGCGCTCGTCCAGGCGATCAGCGCCCTTCGCGAGGGTCCGCTCGACGTCTATGCGCTCCAGGACCTGCCGCAGGCGCGCTAGCCGCGCCGCCCGCTTCTCGGGCTTCAGGGAATCTTCGGGACCCCGCTTTTGTTAGCATAGAAACCCGCTGTCCGGCCAAGCGATGGGCCGACGCAGCGGGTTTCTCTCTGTCCGCGCCTTCCGGCTACCGAACACCGCGGGTCTACGCGCCTGCTGTGCAATTCCCATGTCATTTGGGCATTTCCTTGTTTTTTGGTACTATAGGACGGCTGTTTGAGCAATGCGGGCGTGGCGGAACTGGTAGACGCGCTGGATTTAGGTTCCAGTGGGGGAGACCCCGTGAAGGTTCGAGTCCTTTCGCCCGCACCATCGCAGCAACTTAGGAACAAGCTGGCGGGGCTGGCCCGCCGGAGCAAGAGACACTGGAGGAACGTTGAACATCACCGTTACCGAGCCGCAGCGCGAGGAGAACACGCTGACCGCCGAGGTCACCGTCGCCGCTTCCGACGTCAATGCCGCCATCAAGAAGACCTACAAGAACATCGCCCAGCAGTACCGTTTCCAGGGCTTCCGTCGCGGCAAGGCCCCGCGTCCCGTCGTCGACGCCATGCTGGGCAAGGAGGGCGTCTTCGCCCAGGCCACTAACGACCTCCTGAACAGCCTCGAGCCCGCCGTGCTCGAGGAGATGGACGTCACCCCCGTCGGCCGTATCTCCTTCGGCGAGGAGCCCGAGCTGCTCGTCGAGGGCGCCGAGTACAAGGTCAACGTCAAGGTCGACGTTCGCCCGCAGGTCGAGCTCGAGAGCTATGACGCTCCTGAGGTCAACATGCCCCCCGAGGAGGCCACCGACGCCGAGATCGACTGGCAGATCAACCAGCTTCTCTCTTACCAGACCTCCTATGAGGACACTGAGGACGACCGCGAGGTCGCCGAGGGCGACATCGTCAACGTGACCATCGAGGATGTCCAGGGAGCCTCTCACCTCGCCGGCGAGAACCGTACCGTCTTCCTCAACGGCCAGCAGCTTCCCGCAGAGCTCCAGGCCGGCATCGTGGGCATGAAGAAGGGCGAGACCAAGGACGTCGAGTGGACACACAGCCACGAGCACGACGGCGAGACGCTCTCCCACGACTTCAAGGTCAAGGTCACCCTCAACGCCATCAAGGTCGCCGTCGTCCCCGAGCTCTCCGATGAGCTCGTCAAGAAGTCCTTCGGCTATGACGACGTGGACGCCTTCAAGGCCGCTGTCAAGGAGGAGATCGAGGCCGACAAGAAGCGCACCCTCCCCGAGCTCAAGGAGGACCGCGTTGTCGAGGCTATGGGCAAGCTTGTCAAGCTCGACGAGGTTCCCGAGAACTACAAGAACGAGATCTTCAACGAGCTTGCACAGGAATTCCTCGGCCAGCTTCAGCGACAGAACGTTAGCCTCGACATGTTCCTGCGCGCCCGCGGCGTGAAGTCCGAGGACTTCATCGCCGACCTTCACGCACAGGCCGACGAGCGCGCCCGTCAGTCGCTCGCCCTCGACGCCGTTGCCGAGAAGCTCGGTCTTGAGGCCTCCGACGAGGACGTCGACAACGAGTTCGCCCGCGCCGGCATCGAGGACGTCAAGTCCACCGTCGCTCAGTGGAAGAAGGACGGCCGCCTGCCCGCCATCCGCGATTCCATCAAGCGCACCAAGGCTCTTGACTGGCTGGTCGACAACGCCAAGGTGACCGTCAAGGACGAGGTCGCCGAGCGAGCCGCCGAGGCCGAGGCCGCCGACGCCGAGTAGTCAACCTACTCGTCTTGCAGCAACTTCATGCCCCGAGCGAGCAGCATGCCCGCTCGGGGCTTCGTGTACATTCTCAAAGGAGAACACATGCACAACCCCACCAATATCCCTCTGATTCCCTACGTCGTAGAGCAGACGCCGCGCGGTGAGCGCAGCTTCGATATCTACTCTCGCCTGCTCAACGACAGAATCATCTTCCTCGGCGAGGAGGTGACCCGCGATTCCGCCAACCTCGTTATCGCGCAGCTCCTCTTCCTTGAGAGCCAGGACCCCGATAAGGACATCTCCCTTTACATCAACTCCCCGGGAGGCGACGTCTACGCCGGTCTTGGCATCATCGACACGATGAACTTCATCAAGCCCGATGTCTCCACCATTTGCGTGGGCATGGCCGCTTCCATGGGCGCCGCGATTCTTGCGTGCGGCGCCAAGGGCAAGCGCCTTTCTTTGCCCAACTCCATGGTGCTCATCCATCAGCCGAGCTCGGGCGTCTCTGGTCAGCAGACCGACATCCAGATCGTCGCCGACGAGACGCGTTGGATTCGCGAGAAGCTCAACCAGATGCTCGCCGATGCCACCGGCCAGCCTATCGAGCGCATCAACGCCGACACCGAGCGTGATAATTACATGCGCGCCGCCGAGGCCTGCGAGTACGGCCTTGTCGACAAGGTCATCGCGTCGCGCAACGACCCTGCAACCCAGGAGTAGCTGATGCCCTCGAATAACGACGGATACAACAACGGCTACGGTTTTCCCGGCGGGTTCGGGACGCCCGGTTTCGGCGGTCCGGACGATGAGATGCGCTGCTCCTTCTGCCACAAGACCCGTTCGCAGGTGAACAAGCTCATTGCCGGGCAGAACGGCGTCTGCATATGCGACGAGTGCGTTCAGGCTTGCCTCGACATGATCGGTGAGGACGCCCCCACGGGCGACGAGGGTTTCGAGGCGGCCGCTGGTCTGCCGATGAGTGACGTGCCGACCCCGCACGAGATCTACGATGAGCTGTCTCAGTACGTAATGGGCCAGGAGAGCGCCAAGCGCGCGATGTCGGTCGCTGTCTACAACCACTATCGCCGCATTCTCTCGGGCAACTCCGAGGTCGACGATTCCGGTGAGGACGTCGAGATCGCAAAGAGCAACATCTTGCTTCTGGGCCCCACCGGTACCGGCAAGACCCTCCTTGCCCAGACCCTTGCCCGCTTCCTCGAGGTCCCCTTCGCCATTGCCGACGCTACCTCGCTTACCGAGTCTGGCTACGTAGGCGAGGACGTCGAGAATATCCTGCTGAAGCTGATCACCGCTGCCGACGGCGATGTCGAGCGCGCGCAGGTCGGCATCGTATACATCGATGAGATCGACAAGATCGCCTGCAAGGCCGAGAACCTCTCTATCACCCGAGACGTTTCGGGCGAAGGCGTTCAGCAGTCCCTGCTTAAGATCCTTGAGGGCACTATCGCCAGCGTTCCTCCCCAGGGCGGTCGCAAGCACCCCCAGCAGGAGCTCATCAAGATCGATACCACGAACATCCTGTTCATCTGCGGCGGCGCCTTCGTCGGCCTCGACAAGATTGTCGCGGATCGAATCGGCAAGAAGGGTATTGGCTTCAACTCCGACGTGGCAAAGAGGGTCGACGAGCACGATGTCGACCTTATGAGCGACGTCATGCCCCAGGACCTCCACAAGTTCGGAATGATTCCTGAGTTCGTCGGACGACTCCCTGTGATCACCACGACGAGGGAGCTTACCGAGGATGACCTCGTGAAGATTCTTGTGGAGCCCAAGAACGCTCTGGTCAAGCAGTACAAGCGTATTTTTGAGATCGAGGGCGTCGACCTCGATTTCGAAGAGGACGCGTTGCGAGAGATTGCCAAGCGGGCGCTGGCGAGAAAGACCGGAGCGCGCGGCCTTCGCGCCATCTGCGAGTCGACGCTGCAGGACACGATGTTCGACGTTCCCTCCGACCTCGACGTTACGCGTGTTGTCGTGACCAAGGACTCCGTGGACGGGGGCCAGCAGCCCACGATCATTCGCAAGAAGCACTAGGCCTCCTTCCTTGACTTTTGCTTGTGCGGGCAATTTGAAGACCTGCTAAAACATCGGCCCCGTTCCCGATTCGGGAACGGGGCCGCTCTCGTTATACATTGGTTGCCGAAGATCAAAGGTTGCTTCCGCCAAGCGCGTTGTAGGTCTTGATGATTGCCTCACGACGCCTGGAGCCGCCGGGGCAGGTCTTGTCGAAGGCCGGCATGATGCCTTTGTAAAGGGCGATAACCTGCAGCCGCTTCGCGAGTCCCTTGACCGTGGCGCGCGAGTCCTCGAGTTGGGCCCGAATCTCCTCAAGGTAGGGCGAGCGCTGGGCATAGCGCCAGAACAGGTCCGCGCCGTCGGCGTCGGGATAGAGCCAGGGTCGATTATCGGGGCCTGCGAAGTGAACGATCCTGGCATCCCTTCTGGCCTCGTCGTACTCTTCGCGAACGTCGGGGGCGGCGTTGGAAACGATGTGCGCCCGGCGCAAATGCTGCCAATCCATGAGGTAGTTCCACTTCATGGGAATGCGCACATACTCGCCGTTTACTACCTTGTTCAGCACGTCTTGATCGAGCCAGCGCCACATGCGCTCGGTGCTTATAGACAAGAACTCCTGGGCGGTTACGGTGTGCCTGAGCTCGGCGAGATTCATGAGCAGCACGCCCGCCTGGAAATAATCGTGCGGGTCGTCCATCCCGAGCTCGTCGTGGAGGTACGGCCCAACGGTCGCGTCGTAACCGTCGATCTGGCCGAGTGTGTCCGCGTCGCGGGTAGCGCCGAGCTTGAAACCCTGGACATCATAGTCGTAGAGCTCGGCGATGTCCGAGTCGACGATGAGGTCCGAGTCAAGGTAGATCGCCTTGTCGACATTGGGAAGAAGCTGAGGCGCGAGGAGACGGTAGTACGTCTCGGGGCGAAAATGACCGTGGTGGGGGAGCTCGATGTCGCCCAAGGCCGCGTCGACGTCTAAAAAACCGATGCCGACGTTGGCGTTTTTGGTTTGGCGCGTGAGGGTGACCATGCTGTTAGGGGAAAGGTCCCTCGTGAGCACGATGATGTCGTATCGACGATTCTCGCTCGCATTGTCCACGATGGACTGAATGGCGACCGAGAGGTACGGCACGAAATTCTCGCTGCAGGCGAATACGATTACGACGTCGCTTAGGGGCAGGTCAAGGCCTGCAGACGACATCGACAGCATTGTTCTGGATAAGGGCGAGCTCTGGTATTCCCCCGTCTTGTGCAGCGGTATTCTCAGATGCTTGATCAAGATCTAGACCCTTTGCTCCGATGGCGTACTGATTCAATGTAGTTAACTCTACCATTGCCCCGTGAGCCCACGCCTTGCGTTTCGGTCACCTTCGCCAAGAGGGCAGACCTAGAAGAGCCGCGCTCGGCGCGGCTCCCAGTCTTCTTTTATCGACAAGAGCGTCTCGGCGGCCCTTGACAGCGATTCTGCGATGGTTGTCTCAGGCGAGCCGTCATTTTTCGCTTCCGGCAGGTCCGTCTCGAGCAGCAGCCTGCCCGACGGAATCTGCCGGGCGTATTCGCGGCCCCTGCGCGTGCCGAGCATACGCTCGCCGACCGAGAACCAGCAGCCAGCCGCTTTTGCCCGCGCCAGCTCCTCCGAGGTGCCTGAGAACCAATGGAAAACGCAGCGGCAGGCGTCAATGGCTCCGGTCTTCTCCAGAACGTCCAGGACGGCTCCGGCGGATCCTATCGAGTGAAGCGAGAGGGTTTTCCCGCCTTCCGAGCAAGCCTCGCAGATCGCCTCGAAGACGCGAAGCTGGTCCTTCTTTGTTTTTGCATGTTTTGCCCCAAAATCAAGGCCCACCTCTCCGACCCATGCCGAGCCGCCGATGGCCTCGGAAGCGTCGTCTGCGTCGGTGGCTTCGTCCACAAACCATGGGTGGAGGCCAGCCGCGACGCGAACATTCGGGCATTTGGAGAGAAGCGCGGACGCCTCTTTATATTCCTCCGGCGAGACCGTGCAGCAGAGCGCGGATACGCCGAGCTCTTGCGAGCGCGCCGCAGCTTCCGCAGGATCCTCAAACCAATTGAGGTGCGCATGGGCGTCAAAGAGGCTTAAGTTCCCCATGTCTTTAGAAACACTTCCTTCCACGTGCTATTCTTTAGGTTTGTTATACCTGCTTTTGATGCTGTTTGCCCACGAGGCGCAACGCAAGGAGATACACCGTGGAAGAGATGCCCAAGAACTACGACCCCCAATCCAAGGAGCCTGAGCTTATCCAGAAATGGATCGACGCCGGTTGCTATCAGCGCAACAAGGGAGTTGGCGACTGCACCGTCGTCATTCCCCCGCCCAACGTCACGGGCATCCTGCACATGGGTCACGCCATGGACGACTCCATCCAGGACACCTTCGTTCGCTATAACCGCATGCGCGGCCGCTCGACGCGGTGGATCCTCGGCACCGACCACGCCGGCATCGCCACCCAGACCAAGGTGGACAAGAAGCTCAAGAGCGAGGGCATCTCTCGCCTTAAGATCGGCCGCGAGAAGTTCCTCGATGCCTGCTGGGACTGGACCCATGAGTACGGCGGCACCATCGTCAGCCAGATCAAGCGTATGGGCTGCTCGGTCGATTTCTCCGACGAGAAGTTCACGATGAGCCCCGAGTTCAACCGCGCCGTGCGCCGTGTTTTCTGTGACTGGTATCACGATGGGCTTATCTATCGCGGCAAGCGCATCGTCAACTGGTGCCCGAACTGCTGCACGGCGATTTCCGATGACGAGGCCGAGTACCACGACGAGAAGGGCCACCTGTGGTTCCTCCGTTACCCGCTCGTCGAGCCCGTCGACGGCATTGAGTACGTAACCGTGGCGACGACGCGCCCTGAGACCATGCTGGGTGACACCGGCATCGCCGTGAGCCCCTCGGACCCCGAGAAGGCCAAGCTCGTGGGGGCCAAGGTCTTGCTGCCCATCGTCAACCGCGAGATCCCGATCTTCTCCGATTGGCACGTCGACGCTAATTTCGGCACCGGTTTCGTCAAGGTCACGCCCGCTCACGACCCCAACGACTACGCAATGGGCCAGTCCCACGACCTTCCCCAGATCAACATCTTCGACGAGCACGCGGTCGTCGTCGACGGCTACGGCGAGTTCTCGGGTATGAACCGCGATGAGGCCCGCGAGGCCATCGTCGCCTGGTTCGAGGAGCACGGCCTTCTTGACCACATCGAGGATCTCGACCACTCCGTCATGCACTGCTACCGCTGCGACTCCGCCCTCGAGCCCTGGCTTTCCGAGCAGTGGTTCGTCGCGGTCGACAAGCTCAAGGAGCGCGCCACTCAGGTCGTGCGCGACGGACAGATCAAGTTCCACCCTGCTCGCTGGACCGATACCTACCTTACCTGGATGGACAACCTCAAGGACTGGTGCATTTCTCGCCAGCTCTGGTGGGGTCACCGCATCCCCGTGTTCTACTGCGAGGACTGCGGGTGGGAAGACGCCCTCATGGAGGACGCCGACGTGTGCCCGAAGTGCGGCGGGCACCACATCCACCAAGACGAGGACGTTCTCGACACCTGGTTCTCGAGCCAGCTGTGGACCTTCGCCACGCAGGGCTGGCCCGATGATACTACCGAGCTCGCCGAGCATCACCCCACGAAGGTCCTCGTCACCGCTCGCGACATCATCGCGCTGTGGGTTGCCCGCATGATCATGAGCTCCCTGTACTTCACGGACGAGATTCCGTTCCACGACGTCTACATCTACGCCACCATCCTTGCTAAGGACGGCAGCCGCATGTCCAAGTCCAAGGGCAACGGCGTCGACCCCATGGCGCTTATGGAGAAGTACGGCGCCGATGCCATGCGCTACAACTTGCTTACGCTCATCACCAACAACCAGGACGTCAAGTTCGACGCCAACATCGACAAGAAGACCAAGGAGCTCATCGATAGCCCCCGCACCGAGCAGGCGCGCGGCTTCGTGACCAAGATCTGGAACGCGAGCCGATTCGTCCAGATGAATCTCGACGGCTATACCCCCGGCGCGCCCAAGGCCGAGACGGCCGAGGACGCCTGGATGCTCTCGCGTCTTGCCCACGCCGTCGCCGAGGCCACCGAGCAGCTCGAGACCTATAACTTCGGGGACTACGCCCGCGATATCCAGAGCTTCTTCTGGGGCGACGTCTGCGACTGGTACATCGAGCTGTGCAAGGGCCGTCTGCTCGACGGCTCCGCCGACGAGAAGCTCCAGGTACAGCGCAACCTCGTGTACGTCCTCGACGTCTCGATGCGCCTGCTTCACCCGGTCATGCCCTTCGTTACCGAGAGCGTTTGGGACGCGCTTCCCGCCTCGGGCCTCGATGCCCATGACGCCCAGTTCCTCATGGTCGCCAAGTGGCCTGAGCCCGAGGGGCTGTCCTGCTTCGTCAACCAGAAGGCGGAGAGTGATTTCGAGCTCGCTAAGCGCGTGATCTCGAGTGTCCGCTCCACGCGCGCCCGCTATCGCCTGTCTCCCAAGGCCGAGCTCGCCGTTTCCGTCCGCGCATCCGTGGCCGACTCGGCGGTTCTTGAGTCCCAGGCCGGGTTCATCCGCTCGGTTGGCCGCGTGAGCGATTTCGTCGCCGGCGCCGGTGCCGCGAAGCCCGAAGGCGCGGTCTCTGTGGCCGATGGCTCGCTTGAGATCTTCGTCGACCTCGGAGGCCTCGTCGACCTCGCCGCCGAGGCCTCCCGCCTCAAGAAGGAGCTCGAGAAGGCCCAGAAGGAGCTCTCCGGCGTCGAGCGCACTCTCTCGAACGAGGGCTTCGTCACCAAGGCGGCGCCCGCCGTTATCGAGAAGAAGCGCACCCAGGCAGCCGAGCTTGCCGCCACCATCGATCAGCTCAAATCCCAGATCGCTGACTTCCAGTAATTCCCCGCTCTAAAACGATGCCCTCCCCGAGCTCCCTAGGGAGCTCGGGGAGGGCATCTCCTCTTTCTTCAACCGAGCAACAACATGCATCGCCCGTCGACCCACGGCCTTTTGGGCTGCGGGATGCTATCGCTATTGCGCCCGGACACCGGCCATTCTCAGCAAAGCTCTTCGTGAGGCGCACTTTGCCGAACGTAACTTTGCGAGAATGGCCGGTGTCCGGGCGCAATCTTCGGTGATTACTCCCAGCCCAAAAGACCGCGAATCACGCGGCCGGCGATCATCTGTCCCATAATTGGCGGGATATAGCTCATGGTTCCGAGCAGCGAGCCCGACTGTCTCCACTGCTCGTCGGAGATGGCCTCCATCTTTACCGGTTGCTCGTCTGAGTAGAGCACCTCGAGCTCATGGATGCCGCGCTTCTTGCACTCCTTGCGCATGACGCGCGCGAGCGGGCAGTTGACGGTCTTCTCGATGGGGGAGAAGCGAAAGCGCGTCGGGTCGAGCTTGTTGCCGCCGCCCATGGCGCTGATCTCGGGAATCCCAAGCTCCTGGCACCACGACGCGAGCTGCAGCTTCTGGGCTACCGTGTCGATCGCGTCGACCACGTAGTCCGGTCGGGGAAGCTCTCCAAGCTGTTCTTCAACGCGGTCCTTTTCGAGGAAGGCTTGGACCGAGACCACATTCGCCTCGGGGTTGATGTCGAGGACCATCTTTTGCATAACGTCTGATTTGGGTCTTCCGATGGTGCTCGTATACGCTATGGCCTGCCGGTTCACGTTCGACGGCGCGACCACGTCGCGATCGAGCAGCACGAGGTTGCCGACGCCGCCTCGCGCCAAGGCTTCGGCACAATTTGACCCAACGCCCCCCAAGCCTATGACCATTACGGTCGCCCGCTCAAGGCGTTCGAGCCCTTCTTGTCCGAGGATGAGCCTTAAGCGGTCTTTTGTCGTCTCCGTTGTCATTGTTTAATCCTTGCGTGGGTCTTCTGGCTTATTGCCGAGCTTGAAGTATAACCTTCGACGCCGGCGCCGCCTTTCGTCCTCTGGGGTTTGGCGATTCTCCGGAATTGGCATCCGACCGATCACAGAACAACCGCGCCATGAATGCTTCGATTAAGTGTACTGTCTGATTCGGTGGAGATTTTGGCACGTAGGATGCGCATAATGGTTAAACGGTCAGTTCGTCCCGAGCATCGGTAACCATTGGCCCTCGGCGCGGCCAAAAAGCGAAAGGAAACCTTGAGGATGGCAAAATCAGATATCGAGATCGCACAGGAAGCGAAGATGCTCCCCATTGCCGATGTGGCAAAGAGGGCCGGCCTTGAGCCCGAGCAGCTCGAGCTTTACGGAAACCACAAGGCCAAGGTGGATATCCATGCGTTTTCGGACGCCCCGATGAAGGGCAAGCTCATTCTCGTGACGGCCATCAACCCCACTCCTGCGGGTGAGGGAAAGACGACGACGTCGGTTGGACTGCAGGACGCCCTGTGCGCCATGGGGAAGAACTCCCTGCTTTGCCTGCGCGAGCCATCGCTCGGCCCGGTCTTTGGCGTCAAGGGCGGAGCAGCGGGCGGTGGATACGCCCAGGTCGTTCCCATGGAGGACATCAATCTTCATTTCACCGGCGACTTCCATGCCATCGGCGCCGCAAACAACCTCTGCGCCGCCATGCTTGACAACCACATCAAGCAGGGCAATGCGCTTGGGATCGACCCGCGCCGTGTTGTCTGGAAGCGCTGCGTCGACATGAACGACCGCCAGCTCAGAAACATCGTCGATGGCCTTGGCGGCATCGCCGACGGAATGCCGCGCCAGGACGGCTTCGACATCACCGTTGCCTCTGAGGTCATGGCCGTGTTCTGCCTTGCCACCGATCTCATGGACCTTAAGGCCAGGCTCGGCCGCATGGTGATCGCCTACACCTATGATCGCCGTCCTGTCACGGTCCACGACATCAAGGCGGAAGGCGCCATGACGGCCCTGCTCAAGGACGCTATCAAGCCGAACCTCGTCCAGACGCTTGAGAATAACCCGGCCTTCGTCCATGGCGGTCCGTTCGCCAACATCGCCCACGGCTGCAACTCCGTTGAGGCCACCACCACGGCGCTTAAGCTCGCAGATTATGTGGTCACCGAGGCAGGCTTCGGGGCTGACCTCGGCGCCGAGAAGTTCCTCGACATCAAGAGCCGCTATGCCGGCCTTCATCCCGATGCCGTCGTCCTTGTTGCGACGGTCCGCGCCCTCAAGTACAACGGCGGCGTGCCGAAATCCGAGCTTACGGCGGAGAACCTCGATGCCGTCCGCGCGGGCCTCCCCAATCTCCTCCGCCACGTCTCCAACATCAAGGATGTCTTTGGCCTTCCCGTGGTCGTCGCCATCAACGCCTTCCCGACCGACACCGACGCCGAGCTCAAGCTCGTCGAGGATGAGTGCAACAAGCTCGGCGTTAACGTGGCGCTCTCTGAGGTTTGGGCCAAGGGCGGCGAGGGCGGCCGCGCGCTCGCCGAGGAGGTCGTGCGTCTTTGCGACCAGCCCAATGATTTCCGCTTTGCCTACGATCTCGAGGATTCCATCGAGGAGAAGGTCTCCGCCATCGCGACGAAGGTCTACCATGCCGACGGCGTTGAGTACACCACGGCCGCGAAAAAGCAACTTAAGCAGCTTGAGGAACAGGGCTTCGGCGGCCTGCCCATCTGCATGGCAAAGACCCAGTACTCCTTCAGCGACGACCAGTCCAAGCTTGGGGCTCCCGAGGGCTTCACGATCACGGTCCGCAACCTCAAAGTCTCTGCGGGCGCCGGCTTCATCGTCGCCCTCACCGGCGACATCATGACGATGCCCGGGCTGCCCAAGGTCCCGGCCGCCGAGAATATCGACGTCACTGCCGACGGTCGAATCATCGGTTTGTTCTAGGAGCCGTATGGATCAAAGTTTGCTTAACCTTAGCTGCACTGGGTTTCTCGACGCCCTCGGCTCCAGAAGCCCAGTGCCGGGGGGCGGGGGAGTTTCGGCTCTTGTCGGAGCCCTCTCCGCCTCGCTGGGCCACATGGTCTGCGAATATACCGTTGGAAAGAAGCGCTACGCGGAGTTCGAAGATGACGTGAGGGCTACCATGTCCTCGCTTACCAGGCTTGGCCAGGAGCTCCAGGCTCTTGTCGATGAGGATGCTTCGGCCTACTCGCTCGTCTCGGAGGCTTACGCTCTGGGGAAGGACGACCCCGCAAGGGCGGGCGCCGTCAACCGCGCGCTCGACGCGGCCGCCGTTGCGCCGCTGCGCACTATGGCGGCGTGCGCACAAGCCCTGGATGCGTTCGAGGAGCTTTCCCTCAAGGGCTCTATGCTGCTGCAGGCAGACGTCTACTGCGCCTGCGAGCTCGCGATGTCCGCGCTTCGCTGCGCGCGACTCAACGTGCTCGTCAACACGCTGTCGATGGCGGATCGCTCTCGATCCGCCGAGCTCGAGGGGCAGGCCGAAGCGCTTCTTGGGCGAGCCGAGCCTGTATATGAAAACGTGCTCGCTCGTGTTCTGAAAACGATTAAGAAGGAGGCCTAGTTTTGGCCGAGTTGCTCTTGGGCCTGCCTGTCGCTCAATCGATCAACCGAGAACTACTTGGCCGCGTGGCTTCCCTTAAGGAGGCCGATATTGTCCCTAAGCTCGCATTCGTGCGTGTGGGGGCACGCGAGGACGACCTTTCCTACGAGCGCGGCGCGCTCAAGCGCTGTGACGCTCTGGGCATCGAGACCGAGATCCTGCATTTTGAAGAAGGCGACGTCGATACCCAGGCCCTTATTTCCCAAATCAAACAGCTTAACGCGCGCCGGGATGTTCACGGCGTCCTGATGTTCAGGCCTTTGCCCGCCCATATCGACCAAGCGGCTGTATGCGAGGTGCTCGACCCCGCCAAGGACGTCGACTGCCTGACGAGCGGCTCTTTATTCGGGGTCCTCGCAGGTGTTTCTCGTGGCTTTGCCCCGTGCACTGCCGAGGCCGTCCTTGCGCTTCTCGACTTCTACGGCATTGCCCTCGACGGTGCCGACGTTGCGGTGATCGGGCGCTCGCTCGTTATCGGCAAGCCCGTCGCCGCGCTTCTTTGCTCTAGAAACGCCACCGTTACCATGTGCCATACGCACACCGCGGACCTTGCCGCCGTGTGCCGCGATTGCGACGTGATTGTCGCCGCGGCCGGCCACGCCAAGACGGTAGGCCTGGACTGTGCCCGTGACGGCCAGACGATCATCGACGTCGGCATAAATTGGGACGACGAGAATCAGCGCCTGGTCGGCGACGTTGACTTCGACGCAGTCGAGCCCGTCGTATCAAAGATCTCCCCGGTCCCCAGAGGGGTCGGATCCGTAACCACCGCCGTTCTCGCAAAGCATGTCGTTGAGGCGGCTGAAAGGACCCTAGCATGAGCATTGACAAGCCAAGGATCGAGGCGGCCGTTCGGGAGCTTTTGATCGGAATCGGCGAGGACCCTGACCGCGAGGGCCTTCAGGGCACCCCAGATCGCGTGGCTCGGGCGTGCGAGGAGATTTTCGGGGGTCTCTCCGAAGATCCGGGCTCATACCTGCGCAAGCAGTTCCATGAGGACGGAAACGAGGAAATGGTCGTTGTCCGCGACATCCCGTTCTCCTCCATGTGCGAGCATCATCTCTTGCCCTTCGTTGGGCGTGCCCATGTATGCTACATCCCTCGCGACGGCCGCGTGACGGGCCTTTCTAAAATCTCGCGCTGCGTAAACGGCTACGCTCGGCGCCCGCAGCTGCAGGAGCGCCTCACGGCGCAGATAGCCGACGCGCTTGTTCGCGAGCTTGACCCGTTGGGCGTGCTCGTCGTGCTCGAAGCCGAGCATACCTGCATGACCATGCGCGGCGTCCGCGCTGCCGGGGCCATCACCGCCACCTCGGCTGTCCGCGGCGCCTTGAGGGATAGCAAGACACGCCAGGAGCATGGCCT